>Ga0255763_1002747_pt1 | contig 16373 bp, 9 predicted proteins | sample 041ome_2_FD_179963 | JGI IMG/M metagenome (GOLD analysis project Ga0255763, IMG submission 179963) | Coastal salt marsh microbial communities from the Groves Creek Marsh, Skidaway Island, Georgia - 041406US metaG (version 2) | ecosystem: Environmental > Aquatic > Marine > Intertidal zone > Salt...
TATGGGTTTTCGTGCGTCGCCGACCGCAGACGCGAACCGTCGCGACGCGCGCGAAGACGCCGACGCGCCGACGACGGCGCGATGGACGGCGCGCGTCGCGCGCGCGACGACGCGCGCGCGTTCGCGTCCCGTGCGACGACGACGCGCGTCCCGGACGACGACGCGACGCGCGAGGGCGACGCGCGGAGCGACGACGGACGGACGACGACGACGACGACGACGACGCGAGGGGCGACGACGCGGGTGCGGTGCGACGCGAGAGGCGCGAACACGGACGAGGGCGACGACGCGAAGGGCGCGGTGACGACGGCGCGGTACGCGCCGGCGTGGGCGGTGGGAGGGGGGAAGGGACGCGCGCGAGACGCGGGACGCGCGCGAGACGACGGCGACGACGACGACGACGCGCGCGAGGGCGCGAGGGGGAAGAGGGGCGCGGGAAAGAGATCGGACGCGGCGTTCGCGGTGACGGTGACGCGGGCGCTCGAGCGCGGGACGCGGGGGGTGGTGCGGGTGTGGAGCGACGCGGAGGCGGGCGGGAGGTGTCCGAGCGAGGCGAGGTGGGACGCGCAGGGCGACGCGGAGCGGAGAATGGGGAGGGACGACGGCGATTCTGCCGAGTTTCGCGCGTTTCACGCGACGGTGAGCGCGCATTCGCTGACGAGAGAGGCGGAATTGGAGCTCGGGAGCGTGCACAGGGATTTTGGGTTGGAGTTTCGGCAAAGCGTGACGACGCGGCTGGATTCGGGCTTCGCCGCGCCGACGTCGCAGTCGTGGTCCATCGGCACGCCGGTGAAGCCGTTTGACGCGTTTAAAATGTTACACGGCGCTGAAGACGACGACGTGGAGAAGTCGGGCGAAGCGAAGGCGCGCAAAGACGACGAGCCACCGACCGCGCGAACGTCGAGCGCCAAGTTTGCGTTTGCGAGAAACTTGGCCAAGCCGTCGCCTCGCCTGACGTTTACGGCGCACTCGAAGCCGCCGTCGAACGCGCGAGCGCTTGATTTAAACTTAAGAGCGACGTCGAACGCGCTCGACGCGCACGCACTGCGCGTCGTCGCTCGAACTCGTCTCGGGGAATCGCGCGCGCAAGTCGCGGCGCGCACGAAATTTCGCGGCGGCACCCACGGCGTCGACCTCGAGCTCGGTCGTGATTTCAAGCCCGCGTCCTCGACGACCACGATCAAAGCCATCATCAAGGCCTCCGTACCGCTCACGAAGTACGCCCTCAAGCTCTCTCGAGACGACGGCGGAAAATCCCGTCTCGCCCTCGAGCTGTCGCCCGCCGAGTGCGTCGTCGACGCGCGACTCCGGCCTCGCGGCGCGCTCGAGCTCCGGTTCGGCATCAAGCACCCGTGCGCGTTACCAACGACGGCCAAACACCATAGCATTAGCGTAGGTCCTAGAAGACGCGCGGCGGACGACGGCGGCGACGCTTTCGTCGCCTTCGCCGTCGCCTTCGCCGCGTGACGCTCGGCGAATTCAACGTCAAGAGTAAACGCGCGCCGCACTTCACCGCGCCCCGCGCGCGCGCCCCGACACCGACCCGAACGAAAGCGCCGACGCATCGCGCGCGTCTCGATGCGTCGCGAGTCCCGCTGAGCGCATGCGCGACGCCGATTCGCCGCGCGCGCGCGACAGCGCGAACGTCACGACGTCGGAAACGACGCCCGCGCGCGCGCCCAAGCGCGCGCATCCCACCGCGGGATGGCTCGAGCTCGAACGCGCGCTGCGCGTCGTCTACGGCGGCGTCGTGCGCGAGCTCGCGCCGCTGGGCGTGGTCGGGATGGCGACGTTTGACCCGATGGCTGGGTTCGTGCTGTGGAGCGAGCAGCGCGAGGCGGAACGCGATCGAACGAGGACGATGCGAGAGCTGTACCCGAATGAGACGATGAAACCCGAAAGCCCGGGTGAAATTGAACTCGCGTCGCTGCGAGTGGCGGTGAAATACGCGATCGGGGCGTATGGGACGGCGTCGAGCGTGCTGAGCGACGCGTCGTTTCGGGACAAATTGAAGAGTTTAAAGGCTGCGGGCGGCGGCGGTGAAACGCGCGGAATGGGGGATTACGAAGCGATGCACGCGAAAGCGACGGAGGCATGCGCGAGGAGCTGCGAGATCGAGACGAAAGATGTGGTGGATGCGGAGTGGAGTGGGACGGAATTTTCGCCGAGCTCGTTCGTCGCCGTCGATCGCGCCGCGGGCAAGGTGGTGCTTTCTGTGCGCGGGACGTGGGAGTTTCACGACGCGTTAACGGACGTGAGCAGCGAAAGTGTGAAGTTCTTGAACGGCTGGGCGCACTCTGGGATGGTGGCATCGGCGTGGCAAGTGTTAAAGCGCATGCTTCCCGCCGTGGCGCGTTCGATGCGCAAGCATTCGGGATACGAGTTTCTCGTCACCGGTCACAGTATGGGCGGCGGTGTAGCCGCGTGCATCGCGATGCTCATGCATAGTACGGATAAAGATATCGAGTCGCTCGCGCTAGAGGGATTGAGCGATGTCGTCGAGGAGGAGAGAAGAGAAATATTGCGACGACTGGCGTCGTGCACGTGCGTGTGTATCGCGGCGCCGAGCGTGAGCAGCATGGACTTGAGCGAGGCGGCGAGCGATTACATCACGTGCGTCGTCGCCGGCGCTGATGTTATACCGCGATTATGTCACGCTTCCGTTCGCCGACTATTACGTCGGTTGAACCACGCCGCACCGTCGCACGCGATGTTGCGCGCCGTATCCTCGGTGCTCGGCGGCAGGGACAGGCCGGCGTTGGAGCGAGAAGTGAGCGCGACCGAGGAAGAAATCACCGAGGTAGCGCAAGATTTAGACAACGTTAGCAAAGATAGTGAGTTAGCAAGTGGCGCTGGAGCGCGCGACGTCTCGAAAGCTGCGTCGCTGTCGCCTCCTAAGAAGCGCGGGGACAGTCGGCGCAAATGCCAAGGCGCTTGGGGCGAGGTAGAGGGCGTCGTCGGCCTCGAACTTCGTGATCACGCGGCGAGCGATTTCATGGTTCAACCGGGACGAGTTATCCACCTCAAGCACGTGCGTTCAGACGCACCGACTGCGGAGTATAAACACCCCACGGCGTTCACAGACGTCGTCCTCGACCCGTACATGATGCTCGACCACATTCCGGGAACGTACCAAGCCGCGGTGAAGGCGATTCACGATCGTGTCAAAGCCGGTGGACAATCCTGGGTCGAGCACGATGCTTCCAATCGCGATTCCGACGACGAAGACGAGGAAGACGCCGTGAGCGCGTTTCTTCACGCCCAAGACGTCCGCTCCGGCGCGCGCCGAGGATGGCGCTCCGTTCGCAACTTCCTCGGCATCGACGGCGACGAAGACGACGACGCGTTCAAGCGCGACGCCCACGACGCCGGCGCCACCGCCCCCGGTCCACGACCATCCCGCCACGTTCCCGACATCGGCACCGATACCGACGACGACGACTCCATCCCCGACTTTTACGGCGAAGACGCTCGCGCTCGCCGCACGCACCATCCTCGCCGCGCGTCCGCGCCCGCCGACGACGCCGCGCCCATCGCTCCCATCGCGGACGCCGTCGACGCCAATCCTTTCACGCGCGCTTGGGACTGGCTCAAGCGTCAGGCCGCCGACGACGACGCGTAGTTTCCATCGAATCGAATCGTATCCGAACCGCGGTCAACGCGCGTCCCGAAGCAGCCCCTCCGAGCGACCCGCTCGCCGTCACACCATGCCTCTCGCGCACCGCGCGCCCGCCCGCGCGCCCGCGGCGGGCGCGCCGAGCGACAGGGCGCTAGAGTACACCATCGTCGATCGCTCGTCCGAGGTTCGTCGCCGTCGCGCGCGCGCACGCCGCGTTCGCGACGCATTCGCGCGCGACATTTACGATGAATTTGAAATCGCGCGTTGACTTCCGAAAGAAACGAAGGACTGACGACTTCGCGCGCGCAGGACGCGAATCATCGCGCGGAGGAGCTTCACGTGAAACATGGCGAACGCGCGCGCGGGTGGTACACGGAGAGAAACGCGGGATTTCCGGCGTACGTGACGGCGCGGTTGCGGCGAGCGAGCGACTTGAGGCAGTTACGGTTGCTGTCGCACGAGTCTAAGATTGCGATCGCGGCGCACGTGTACGTGACGACGAAAGATGGACGCGTGAAGAAGTTGGGGACGTTGAGATTTGAGAGCAACGCGGAGTGCGGGTACAAGGCGAGGGAGTTGAAGACGGTGCACGTGAACGTCAAGGAGGCGACGGAGGTGCGGTTGGAATTTCCGGGATGTCACGAAAACGCGAGGAACGATGGACGACAGATTGGATTGATGGCGCTAACGCTGATCGGGGAAGTGAGCGAGCGTGATAGCGTGAGTGAGGCGGTGACGGCGCGCACGCCTTTGCTGGGTCATCGAGTGATGTCGGCGGCTGGGGACGCGACGACGGAGGTGGACGCGTTGACGGCGGAGAAGATTCGAGAGGTGATGGTTCGCAAGGAACACGCGGTTGATGCGGAAGATTACGACGAGGCGAAACGTTTGCGTGACGTTATCGCGAAGCTTCGTGAGTTTGGGGTGAAGGTGAAGGTGTTACAGGAAGAAAAAATGCGCGCCGTGGACGCAGAAGATTACGACGAGGCGAAACGGTTGAAGATTGAAATCGACAAGATGCGATCGAATGGGTACGACGATGCGTTCACCGCGGCGTCTTCGCCGCGTTCGAGCGTGCGGTCACCGAGCTCAAGCGCTCAGGTGACAGAAGAGGTGCGAGTGTTGCCACCTCTGGGGTCACCTGTAGCCGCGGCGCCGTCGGCGCGAGCCACGTTTTCGTTCGACGACGTGCCGATTCGTTCGAAACACGCCGACGCTATGCGAGATTTGACGGGTGGGAAAGCCGTCGAGCACGACGAAAACGACATCGAACGATCTATGAGTGTCGCGAGCAGTGCGCCGAAAGATCCGCCCCGGCCGAAACCAATCGAGATTACCAAGTCAAACACCTTTCGCGAAGACGACGTGAGTGCCGCCGGTATGAGCAACGACGAGGTCCCCGCGGTGGCCGCTGGCCGTCGTGTGCCTCCTGAGCTCGAGGCTGAAGCAGCCGCGTTTTTCGAACAAGAGCACGAAGATAAAGTCGTGAGCGCGACAAAGCAATCGGTCAAGTCGAGCGAGGAAGATGATCTTCCGCCGCTGGCGCCACTGTCGCCGTCTGAGCAAGTCAACGCGGCGCCCATCATCGAGGCGTTTGGGGAAGATGTCATCGTCAAGCTCTTCAGCCAAGCATGGTTACACCGCGAGACTGCGTTGCAGGCCATCAACAAGCGACTTATCGCTGCGTGGGAGAACGCAGACTCCTCTGCCGTGGTCGGAGCGGAGCCTCGCGAGACGTTTCACACGTTGTGCAAGACGCTCGGCGATCGATTATTCAACGACAAGGTGGCTAACGTGACGTGTGCGGCAGCGATCACGCTTGCGTCTGCGGCCAAGGCGTACGCTGAGTTCGTTTCCGCCCGGGACGTGCGCGAAGCGGTCGGGGACTCGATGTCGTTATTAGTCGATAAACTTGGCGACACCAATCCTAGACTTCGCGAGAGCATTCGCGAGGCGCTGCACGCCTTCGCAAGCGACGCCCCAGGAGGAGTGAATATCTTAGCGAATGCGCTTTGCAAACCGGTGCAAAAGTTGAACTTGTGGCGAGTGCTGACTGGAAGGCTCACTCTGCTTCTAGAGCTTGTGCCAACGTACGGATTGGATGCGCCAGAAAAGGAAAATTCATTCGCGTTGGAACAAGTCATGAAGTTTGCGACGAAGTGCTTCGACAGCGCCAACGGTGAGGCGAGAGGCGTGGCCATGAAGGTTGTTTTGGCGTGCGTAGACATCGTTGGTTCGAATGTTCGCACCTACCTTCCGCGAACGCTCAAGAGTGCGATCAAGGATGTCATTGAAGCGGCGATCGATGAGAACGAAGACCCGTATGACATTCGCGGCAGAAACTCTGGGGCGAGCAAATCGCCGAGCAAGTCCATGTGGACGGCGTCCAGTCCCGCATCCACTCGTGGCGGTGTTGTGTTTTCCCCGAGTCGTGGACGCGGTGATGATTGGAATCAGCCGAGTCCGAGCGTGCCGAGAGACGACATATCACCCGAGATGTCCGCCAGCGCGACGACGCTCGAACGCGAAATCACTCGTCGCATCGAGGCGCACGGAGAAGACCACCCAGACGTCGCCGCCGCCATGAACGATCTAGCCACACTCTACAGCGAAAACGAGAACTTTGAACGAGCACAAGCGCTGTTCGAGCGCGCGCTGTCGATTCAAGAGACCACCCTCGGCGCCGAGCATCCCGAGACGGTGCAGACGCTCACGGATCTCGCTATTTGCCACCTCGACCGCGAGGACAACAATCTCGGCCGTCCTCTGCTCCAGCGCGCGTTGGAGCTTCAGACGAATATTTTAGGCCCGGACCATCCCGATGTGGACGCCATTCGCGATGTTTTAGCCTCGCTCGACGCTGAGTTGTAATCGAACGCGCGCGCCGAGATGCGCGCGCCGGCGTTCAACTGTCCTCATTCCGCGCCGCATGGCTCCGAATCCGTCCTCGATCGCTCGCGTCGCGGCGCGCGTCGCGAGCGAGCGCGGGCGAATCTCACGCGCGAGCGCGTCGACGAGCGCGTCCACGGACGATCTGCGCGCCGCGTTTCGTCACTGCGTCGAAATCGTTCGCGCGAGAGATTACGAAACCTATCTCTGCACGCTCGCCCTGCCCCGCGCGAGCGCGCCCGCGGCGTTCGCCGTGCGCGCGCTGAACGCGGAGACCGGTTCGGTGGTCGGGAACGCGGAATCCGTCGACGCGGCGGTGGCGCGGTTGATGTGGTGGCGAGAGACGATGACGGCGGGGAGCGCCGGGACACGGGCGGGTCACCCGGTGGCGCTCGCAACGCTCGCAGCGCTGGGAAACGAGCCGAACGCGCGCGCGAGAACTTGGATGCGACGAATGATTGAGGCGAGGATCGCGGACGCGCGCTCGGATGGACCGCCGCGGACGATTGCGGATCTAGAGCGGTATGCGAGCGACGCGCACGGGAGCGCGTTGACGCTCGCGCTCGACGCGTGCGGAGTCAGGAATGCGGACGCGGATCACGCGGTGAGTCACTTAGGGCAAGCGATAGGACTAAGTGCGTTATTGCGCGGTACCGTGGCGCACGCGAAACAGCGTCGATGTTACTTACCGAGCGACGCGTGCGCGCGGCACGGGGTGAGCACCGAGAGCGTCTATCGCATGGAGCCGAGCGAGGGCGTGCGTAACGTCGCGCACGAAGTCGCGAGCGCGGCCAAGGGGCATTTAGATAGCGCGCGCGCGATGGCGAGCAGAGTTCCCGACGACGCCAAGCCGTTCCTTCTGCAAGCGGTCCCCGTTGGGAGGTATTTAGACGCGCTCGAGGCGAGAGATTTCGACGTTTTCGACGAAGCCGTCGCCAAGGGCGGCGCCCCGCTCTTGACGCAAGGCGCCATCGCCTGGCACGCGTTCAAACGCGCGTATTGATGACGAGTTAGAGAAATACCACTAGCGCTAGCGGGTTGTCGACGATGCGACGAAAGACGACTCGACGAAACGTTTTCAAATTACACCGCGTCGATTCTGTGTTCTAGTCCGACTCTAAAGTCCACGTTCGAAGTCGCTTAAATGTTCGACGGGTAAAGCATGCATCGCACCTTACCACCGATGGAGTTCGACGGCAAGTGCGACTTGAACTTCGCGCGAACGACGCCGCTCGTTCCGTGCGCCCGCATCACCTTGCCCCAAATCGTGCGGTACGCCGTCCCTTGCTTCTTCGTCTTCGCCTTGTACACATAGCACAACTTCTTACCACCGTAGAACGCCGTCGACGGGGCGTCAGACACGCCCTCGAGCTTAATGAGCGACGTGTGGTTGTATTGGTTCGTGCGCGCGCGCTTGTACCCCAAAATCAACCCTCGCACATACAATCTATCGCGATTCGCCGAGCGCGTCGTTCGTCAGTCGTCGCGTTCGCAAACATTCCGCATCGCACCACCCGTCCGGATTCCCGCGCGCCCCCCCCGCGCGTCGTCGTCGCCCCGCGCGCCCATCGTCGTTAGGGCTCGCGCGCGCCCATCGTCACCGTCATCCGCCCCCAACCTCCGCGCGCGCGCGCGTTCTCCCCCTTTCCGACGCTCTCGAACGCGCGCGCGATACCCCTCGATCGTTCGACGCCGCGTTCGACCGCGCGCGCGCGTCGCGCGCGTCCCCTCGGCGTCGACATCGCGCGACCGAAGCCCTAACCCGCGATCGCGTCGCGTCGTTCCGCGTCGCGCTCCGCGCGCGCGCGCGCCGTCGCGCGCCGTCGCGTCGCGCGCCGCGCGGTCGAAGATTTCGCGCGCACCTCGTCGGTTCACCCTTGGCCATGGTCGCTCGCCGCGCGCGTGTGAAAGGCGGCGCGCGCGCGACGCCGCGCCGGGACGGCGCGCGACGACGTGCGCGGTCACGGACGGGGTTTCATACTTCACACGGGTCGCGTATGGGTAAACAGTCAGACGTCGGACACCCGGGCAGCGATCGCGCGGCGCCGGCGCGCGCGCGCGCCCGCGCGCCGCACACGACGACGCCTCGCGACGACGCGCGCGCGGCGACGCGCATGGGGTACGTGCCCCCGCACCTGCGCGGCGCCGGAGGCGCGAGCGACGGCGCGGCGGGCGCGGCGGGCGCGCCGCGCGACGGCGGAGGCGCGCGCGAGTGGGACGGCGCGCGACGCGCGAGCGACGCGCGCGACGGCGATCGACGGGCGCCGACGGGCGATCGCGGGGGATCGGCGCGCGCGGACGGCGCGCGGATGGATCGCGCGCCGGTGTTCGCGACGTGGCGGCCGAGCGCGCGCGTGGAGGCGCTGACGGAGGCGCAGACGACGGAGATTCGCGAGCGATTGGGCGTGACGGTGGAGATCGAGGAGGGCGAAGCGGCGGTGCCGAGCGCGATCGAATCGTTCGAGGACATGACGCTGGCGCGGGACATCATGGCGGACATTCGATACAGGGAGTACGATAAACCGTCGCCGATCCAGACGCAGGCGATTCCGGTGATCCTGAGCGGACGCGACGTGTTGGGATGCGCGGAGACGGGGAGCGGGAAGACGGCGGCGTTTTCGATTCCGATGATTCAGCATGCGTTGAATCAGGCGCCGTTGAGGCAAGGGGATGGGCCGTACGCCATCGTTATGGCGCCGACGAGAGAATTGGCGCAGCAAATTGAAGCCGAAGCAAAGACGTTTACGAGAAGCTCCAAGGGGTTCAGAACGGCGATCATCGTCGGCGGAACGAACATGAGTGAACAACGAGGCGCTTTGCGAAGTGGTGTGCAGATCGTCGTCGCCACGCCGGGGCGATTGATTGATCACTTGCAGCAAGGGAACACGAATCTCAGCCGCGTCTCCTTCGTCGTTTTGGACGAGGCCGATCGCATGTTGGACATGGGTTTCGAGCCGCAAATTCGCGAGGTATTGATGAATTTGCCCAAGCCTCATCAAACGTTGCTGTTCTCCGCGACGATGCCGAGCGAAGTCGAGGCACTCGCGAGCGACTACTTGCATAAGCCGGTCAAGGTGAAGGTCGGCACCACGAGCGCACCAACGGCAAACGTGTCGCAGCATTTGGAAAAAGTCGTGGACGCGGAAAAGGTGGACAGACTCGTGACTATGTTGATAGGCGAGCAGCGCGAAGCGATGAAGCTCGGTCAAGACATGCCGATGACGGTTATTTTCGTCGAACGCAAGAATCGCGCGGACGAAATCGCGGAACTCTTGAACGCAGAAAACGTCCCCGCCGCGGCGCTTCACGGCGGTCGTTCTCAAGGTGAACGCGAGGCGGCGCTTCACGACTACAAAACGGGGCGATGTTCCGTACTCGTCGCCACCGACGTCGCCGCTCGCGGTTTGGACGTCAAGGGCGTCGCGCACGTTGTCAATCTCGATTTGCCGCGCAACTTTGAAGATTACGTCCACCGCATCGGTCGTACCGGTCGCGCTGGTATGTCCGGTCGTTCCACTTCTTTCTACACCGACCGCGACTCGTTCATCGTGGCTCAAATCAAGCGCGCGCTGTTGGAGCTTGAAGCCGGCAACGCGTTCGCGTTCGCCACCGGTCGGGAAGCACGCGCCAAGGAACGCGAAGAGGCCAAGGCGTGGCGAGAAGGTCGTACAGTCGAACCATCCGTCGTTGAAACCGACGGTGGCGTCACCATCGCCGTGGAAGACAAATTCAAGCACATGATTGTGAGCGCGCCCGCCGCCGCCTCTGGCGGTGGCGCGGGCGCCGCCGACGCCGCATTCGGTTCCGACTCCGACGACGACTGGTAACCGGCGTGGCACCTACCTTTTATTACGTTGACTCTAGTGATTAGTCCCTGACCGTGAAATAACACTCCTCGCGCGTCCTTCGTCCCTCGCCTCGCCCGCGCGGGGGCGTCAAAGCCGCCGCGAACGCATCTCGCGCCTCACCACGCCGCGCGCGAAGCCGCGCGAAGCGCCAGTCGAACGCGCGTCGCACGCGAACGAAACGCGTCGCAACACCGTGTCGCGCGGAGACGCGTACGGACGCCGCACGCGTCGGAGAGCGCCATGAGCGCGCGCACATCCGTCGTCGACGTCGCTTTTCGAGCGACGACGTTCGGGCTGTTCGCGACGACCTGCGTCGCCGGCGCGTGGTTCACCGCGACTGCGGCGAAGGGATTCTTGCATTACAGCGCGGCGAGCGAGGCGGTGAAGCGGGAGACGAGCGATGGGAAGGGGGGGAAGTGAACGAGCGGGAGGCGAGGCGAGGCCGAGGATAGCACACAAATAGACGACAATTAATTCAACAAAACACGCGTAGTAGACACCCGCGCATTCACTAACGAATTGGATCCTCGTCGCGAACGAAGGACAACAGCTTTTGGACGATGCGGGCGCCGTCTTCGCGAATGCCGGAGTGCATGTATTCGCTGGTGCTCCAGACGCGGGCGCCCCGAATTTTCGCAGCCGTTTCAGAGGCGAGATCGAAATCGACGAACATGTCCTCGACGTAACTCGCGCACGCCACTGGGACGGTATTATTCTTGGCCAGCTGCGCCGTATCGTACAACTTTGGCCATTCTTTGTCCTTTTTGAGCTCTTGAACGATCGCTTTGAACGGGCGAAGCGATGGGATGTCTTCGAAGAATGAAGAGTAAACACACTCCCCCGTAAACGCACGGCGCAATGAGTCATCAGACTCAGGCTCACCAAACGCGCTGTAAAGATCTTCGCCAACTCGCTCGAGCCACACTTGGTCGGCCGCACCGATGGCGCACGCACCGTTGCAATAAATCGCCTCGTGCAGGACCGCGTACAACGGGTTCGTCTCGAAGTGCCTAAACGAGTTTTCCACTTCAATCAAAAACTTGTGCGGCAAGTGAGCTCCAACAATTTCTTCGTCGGCATAATGAATCTCTACGTACTGCATGATGTAATGCAACCTCTCCATCCCCTGCGCTGTGCCTAAATTAGAAAAACCGAGCGCTCGTACCAGCGGAACGGTGAGCAACCCACCGCCGGGCAAGAACCGTGGACCTTCGTTCTGAAGTTGGACATACAGCGCATAGAGGCGGTCGACATCGTACGGAAATCTTTCGAAATATTTTCTGTTTTGCGTCTGAACGCGCTCGAACAATTTTCGATACGCGTTTAACGCACTCGCTGGTTCGTCGATGAGCGGAGGCAAACCGCCAGTAAGCAGCGCTTCTTTCACGCCTTCGGGAGCGAAAGACAAATACGTCGTGATGCAAAAGCCGCCGAAGGATTGCCCAAGCAGCGTCCATTTCACATCTTCACCGAGCACCGTCTTACGGAACAACTCGGCGTCTTTCACGATGCTGTCTGCTCGGAAATTCTTCAAGTGAACGGCCCACGCCTTCGCCGGCGACGTGTTTTTGTCGGTCCAATGTCTGGGGTACGACAAGGGATGTCCAGACGCATCCCGGTTGAGCGGGTTGAGCGTTGGATGGACAATCTCGCTGTCGCTACGTCCCGTGCCTCGTTGATCCATCAAAAACACTCGATGTTCCTTGACCATTTCCCCCAACCAGCCGCTCGCCTCGAGCGGTCCCGCGCACTCGAATCCGGGTCCGCCTTGCAAAAACAGTACCGCCGGCAGCGACTTCCGCTCCTCGCTCGTGAGTTTCCCTCGAGCCGCCGTCACCACTTCTCGAAAAAACACGCGCATCGCGTTCGAATCGCCTCGAGCGTGACACACGGGCACCTGCGTCGCGTCGCCGTCGCCGTCAGTCAGCAGTTTTTCGCCCTCGCGCGCCGCGCGCGCCGCGTCGAGTCGAAAACGCATCGACACGCGTCGGGACGCACCGCGATGAAGTGATCGCGGACGTGCAAACCTTTCACGCGATAGTCTTCCGTGTACAAAGCGCCGACTTCCGGGGCGGAAGCGACCACGTCGGCGGAACTTTGAGCCGTTTTCGCGCGCTTCACTCGACTGTTGGACGATCGCGCGGGGCTGGTCATGGCGGATGAATGTCGATGAGCGTGCGCGCGCGCGCGTGGAGCCTGGGCGCGTGAAACCGCGTGCGCACGCATGGGTGTGCGGTGGGTTCGGGTAACCGCCGCCGCGACGTCGGCCGAGAGCGCGTCTCTCGGAGAGACAAAGCCGAAGGATGCGGCGACGGACGCGAAGGAATGCGCTAAAGTTTTATTTCACATTCAGGCTAAAGCTTTTGAGCCATGAGTGGTGCTGCGATACTGTGTGGACGAAAGCTCGCTCGTCGAATTTAATCGCTCTTCTTCGCCGACGCCGTCTTGGGTTCTTCGTCGTCGTCGTCGCTAGCGTCGTTGAGCCGAATCTCGGTTTCGTCTAGCTCGGCGCGGAGCGCGTTGACGCGCTGTTGCTCGAGCTTGCTCTGGGCTTCCTCGTCGACGCCGCCCGCGAGAGCGTCGGCGGCGTCGGAGACGGCGCCGCTAATTATGCCTCGAACCGAACTCACAGCGGCGACGGCGCGACGAAGGGCCTCGCTTTCATTCGCCGCGTCAGCTTGCTCTTCTGCCATGGCGAGTTGCTCCTTGAGTTCTTCGTACTTTTGCATCAACTCTTGCCTTCGCGTGGTGAACTGCGATGGAAAGAGCTGCGGAAAGTACTTTTGAATGAAACCAAACACCAAGACGTGACCGACGGGGGTGATGGGCGTGATGAGGATTATCATGAAGGGTACGAATGTGAAGACGTCCAAAAATGTGCGGCGCAAGACTTGCACCTCGCGCGGGCGCAAGGTGGTGCCGAACGCTGCGCGCAAGAAGAGACGAACCGAGGTTCCGATGTCTGAACCCAGCAACCTAACACCACGCACGAGGAAAGTTCCAGCTTCGCGAATGGTTTCCAACGACTCGTTAACCGTCAGTGACATGCGCTCTCGCATCATATCCAGCGACATCGCTACGTTGGGTTCGTCGGAAATGGCCAATCTCGACTTCATGTCGGGAATTTCCATGGCCAACTTTGATAAAGCTTCGTCGTCGATGAGCTGCGATTGTTGGCGATCGACGAGAGATATTAACCTTCGCAAGGACAAGTCCATGACGCCAAACTCGGCGACCATGAGACGCATGTCCTTCATTTCTCCCCTGGAAAGCGTATCCGGCGGCGCCGCCACTTCTTCCTCGAGCGCCAACATGATGCGCTCCATCTCCATTTGTAACGTACGCACCGCAAAGACACGACGAAGCGTCGATACCTTCTCGTCGCTATCACGTATCTTGTCTCCGAGCGCGACGCGCGAAAGCGCAGAGTTACGCCCTTGCGCCATGATGGCGTCGCGCGCTCGCTGCGCCTCGGTCAACGCCTTGTCTCTATCCTGCACCTCTATAGTCAGGCGTAGCACCCGCGCCTCGCGCTTCTCTCGCGGCACTCTCGGAACGGGATATGCCTTCAAAACTTCTACGACGCCCGAGTCTCCTATGTTAAGCCCGTTAATACGCGCCCAAACTCCTCGCGAGTACTGCGCCGCGCTCTTGATGGACTCGCGCGGGCTCGCCTTGAGCTGCTCTAGACCCTCCCCGAGGACGCCCTCCGCGCTTCGCACGCGTCGCGAGGTGAATCTCCCCACCCTGCGTCCGAGTGGACGTAACCTCGCGCCGACTTGGGTCTCCCCCTGATCCTCCTCTGCCGCCTCGAGCGCGTCTTCGGCTTGCTCCAGCGCGCGCTCGGCTTCGGCGCGAGAGCCGTACGGAAGATACGCCGCCATCTCCCGACACCGCGCCTCCACGCGCGCGCCCAAGTCCGCAAACTTATTTTCCAATTCAGCCCGCGCGGCGTCGGGATCGTCGAACAAGCTGTCCCACCTCCCCGCCATCGCCGCGGGCGCCGCGCGCAATTTTTCCTGTTCAACCTCGAGCTTGGACATCACCTCCACCATCTCCTCCAACGCGCTCATCGCCTCCTCCAGCTCCGCGCTCGGCACCGCGAACGCACTCAACGGTTTCCCATCGAACAACTTATTCGACTCGTTCCCATCCGCGTCCGCGTGCACCACGAAGAAGTCGTTCGCGAGCGACTTTTCGCACTCCACCACCGTCCCGTACAGCTCTCGCAACTGCGTCAGCGACTCCAACCGCGTCAGCCTCCGCGCGGCGTCCGCGCGCGCGGCCTCATCGCTGCTCAACGGTTCCCCGCCCGCGCTCGACGCCGCGCTGAACCTGAACCCGCTCGCGTTCGGGTCTCCGAACCCTTCGCACTCGTTCCCCGTCCCCTCGCTCGGCGTCTTCCCCGACGACGATTCCCCCCCCGCCGACGCCGCGTCTCGGATCGCGCGCGCGCGCGTCGCCCCGCGCGCGTCCATCGCGCTTCGCGCGTCGTCCCACCGCGCGCCCGCGTCCCACCGCGCGCCTCCGCGCGCGTCCTCGCGCGTCCTCGCGCGCGCGCGTCCCATTGACGTCGACGTCGCGCGCGCCGTCGTCGCCCGCGCCGCGCGCGCCGCGCGCCCGCGCGCCGTCGCGCGCGCCGCGCGCGCCGCGCCCGTTCGTCCTCCCGGCGCCGCGCGCGCCGCCATCGCGCGTCGTGCGTCGCGCGCGCGTCGCGCGCGTCGACGTGTGCGCGCGCGTTCGGTCCCCCGCGCGCGCGATCGATCCTTCGACGCGTCGATCGAACCTCGGCGCGTCGATCGAGTCGCGCGCGCGAACCTCGACGCGTCGATCGACCGAACGAAGATTGAATCGAGATCGAGATCGACGCGGCGCGCGACGCGGCGCGCGACGGCGGAGCGCCGCGCGTCGGGTCGACATGCCCGCCGCCGCGTCGAGGACCGCGCTCGGCGCGGCGTGCTGGACGGCGACGGAGAAGGTGAACGCGGAGCTGTTCGCGCTGACGCACGGGGCGTTCGTGCGACAGATTTTGCGCGATCACGAGGACGACGTGGAGTGCGCGAACGCGGCGCTCGAGCGCGTCGGACGCGCGATGGGGGCGAGGATGGTGGAGGAGTTTTTGTCGAGGACGAACGCGAGCGGAGGGGCGTGCGCGACGTTCGAGGAAGCGATGGAGATGACGACGCGGGTGGGATTGAAGATGTTTTTAAACGTCGACGCGAAGACGAGGGATTGGAGCGAGGAGCGAGACGAGTGCGTGATTGAGATGGAGAGTAATCCGTTGGCGGAGTTTGTGGAGTTGCCGGGGAAATATGGGGATTTGAGTTACTGTAACGCGCTGTGCGGGGCGATTCGCGGGGCGTTGGAGACGGTTCGCGTGCGGACGACGTGCGCGTTCGAGAGCGATCCCTTGAGAGGGGAGGGCGAACGATTCGCGATTCGGGTGAAGCTATTAGAGCTCGTGCCCGAGGAGTATCCTTTCGACGATTGAGAGATGTAATGTATGTAGAGCGCCGACGCGCGTAAGAGAACCGAACGACGACGTCTTCGCGCGAAGAAAAGAGGCTTGTGAAGGTGATGGATCGCTACAATGAATCGCCGCTAAAAATGCTTTAAATAATCCCTAAACGCGTTCTGAGCCATGCTGGGAAGAACATACGAGTAAATCCTTCGCCTTTGACGATCGGGAAGATGATCTTGCACGCGCCGGCTAAAATGTTGCCGCCTTTAAACAAGCGCTCGGGCGTCGGAAGCGGCACCATGAGGCGACCGATGCCGAAGAGCGCGACGCTGAAAAAGTGACTGACCAAATTGAGCGGATTCGGATCAAGACCGCCCAAAAGCGCGATCGGACCTCGGGCGTAGCTACCGCCGAGCTTGAGGTACTCGAAGCACGCCTGACGCATCTCCTCCATGCTCGTGTCCCCGCTCGAGCAAAAGACGGCGTACAACGCGTTCGCCAACGTGTTGATAGTCAGCGCCGGACGCGTGCGATGACGATAAAACTCATCAAGTTT
>Ga0255763_1002756_pt1 | contig 16345 bp, 15 predicted proteins | sample 041ome_2_FD_179963 | JGI IMG/M metagenome (GOLD analysis project Ga0255763, IMG submission 179963) | Coastal salt marsh microbial communities from the Groves Creek Marsh, Skidaway Island, Georgia - 041406US metaG (version 2) | ecosystem: Environmental > Aquatic > Marine > Intertidal zone > Salt...
CTCTGCGGGATCCAGCGGGAACGCATCGTTCGCATCGTCAACGCCATCATCATCATCGTCGGTATCCGCGTTGTTACCCGTGCCATCGCCGTCTGTGTCTAACGTCTCTGCGGGATCCAGTGGGAACGCATCGTTGGCATCGTCAACGCCATCATCATCATCGTCAGTATCCGCGTTGTTACCCGTACCATCGCCGTCTGTGTCTAATGTCTCTGCGGGATCCAGCGGGAACGCATCGTTCGCATCGTCAACGCCATCATCATCATCGTCGGTATCCGCGTTGTTACCCGTGCCATCGCCGTCTGTGTCTAATGTCTCTGCGGGATCCAGTGGGAACGCATCGTTCGCATCGTCAACGCCATCTTGGTCATCGTCAGTATCCGCGTTGTTACCCGTACCATCGCCGTCTGTGTCTAACGTCTCTGCGGGATCCAGTGGGAACGCATCGTTCGTGTCGTCAACACCGTCGTTATCGTCGTCGGAATCACACAGGTCGCCCTGACCATCCCCATCGGTATCGAGCTGCGGACCCGCCACTGCCGGACAGGTGTCACTGTTATCGCCAAAGCCATCTAAATCAGTGTCCTGAGTCTCACCAGGATCATAGGGGAACAGATCTTCTTGGTTTGAGACGCCATCACCATCGATATCGGGGTCAGAGTTGTCACCCACACCGTCCCCGTCCAGGTCGGTAGTCTCTGTCGGATCGAGCGGGAACAAGTCAGCACTGTCATTAACGCCGTCACCGTCATCGTCATCGTCCCGGTTGTTACCTACACCATCACCATCCGTGTCAGCGAACTCTGACGGATCATAAGGGAATTGATCTCCGTTATTTGGTACCCCGTCACCATCGATGTCGGGGTCCGAGTTGTCACCGATGCCGTCTTGGTCTCTGTCTGACGACTCATTTGGGTCCAGCGGGAAGGCGTCGTTCGAATCAGCAACGCCATCCCCGTCATCATCGGTATCTGAATTGTTACCAATTCCATCACCATCACTGTCGATGGTCTCGCTGGAATCCAATGGGAAGGCATCGGATGAGTCGTCGACACCATCTCCGTCATCGTCAGTATCGGCGTTGTTACCAATGCCATCACTGTCGGTATCTAACGTCTCGGCAGGATCCAGCGGGAAGGCATCGTCGTCGTCTCTAACGCCATCGTTATCATCATCTGTATCGGCTTGATCACCCTCGCCGTCCCCGTCAGTGTCGATAAATGGGGTACCGGGATTACTGGCGTCATTATCGTCGGGGTCTTGGCCACTGGGCCATCCGTCATCGTCCGCATCGGACGCTTCACTCGCATTGGGATCGAGCGGGAAATCATCCTCGGAATCTGGCACGCCGTCATTGTCATCGTCCGTGTCGGCGTTGTTACCAATGCCATCGCCATCCGTATCGCGATTCTCATTGGGATCTAATGGGAACGCGTCATCGTCGTCAGAAACACCATCTCCATCATCATCAGTATCAGCGTTATCACCGATCCCGTCTCCATCGGAGTCATCGGTCTCGGAGTTATTGAGCGGGAAGGCGTCATCACTATTGTCAATGCCATCACCATCGCGGTCGTTATCAGCGTTATCTCCTACGCCATCACCATCAGTGTCATTGAATTCTTCTGGATCGAGCGGGAAGGCGTCGTCACCATCACTGACGCCGTCACCATCATCGTCGTCATCGGAGTTGTTACCGATATTATCTGCGTCCGTATCGATCGTTTCAGTGGGATCTAACGGGAACGCATCTTCGGAATCCGGCACATCATCATTATCGTCGTCTCGATCGCAAGCGTCGCCGATCGAATCACCATCAGTATCGGTCTGGGATGGATTGCTTATGACCTGGCAGTTATCGCTCTGATCACCAATGCCGTCACCATCTAAATCAAACCGCTCGTTAGGGTCTAGAGGGAATAAATCCTTGTTATCGAGCGCGCCATCGTCATCAGTATCGATGTCATAGGGGTCTGTGCCAATCGCAAACTCGCGAAGGTTACTTAGTCCGTCGCCGTCTATATCGTCGTCTGAATTATCGCCAATGCCATCTCGGTCTTGATCTCTTGATTCAAGGGGATCATAGGGGAAGCGATCATCATCATTATTGACCCCATCACCATCGATATCCTCATCCGAGTTATCGCCCACACCATCTTGATCCGAATCCCTCGATTCGTCAGGGTCCAATGGGAATTCATCTAGCCCATCGTCGACGCCATCATTGTCATCGTCATCGTCCCTGGCGTCACCAATTCCATCACCATCAGAATCGACGCTCTCGGACGGGTCTCTTGGGAAGGCATCATCGGCATTTGATACACCGTCTCCGTCGATGTCTGAGTCGACACCGTCCCCAATGCCGTCGTTGTCTAGATCAGAAAACTCCTCAGGATCTAATGGGAAGGCGTCCTCCGCATCGTTAACGCCATCGCCATCATCGTCATTATCGGCGTTATTACCGACGCCGTCGGCATCCGTATCAAGCTGCTCCTCAGGATCTCGAGGGAATGCATCGTTAATATTTAAGACGCCATCACCGTCAGTGTCATCGTCGGAGTTATCTCCAATCCCATCACCATCAATGTCAGAGATTTCGTTGGGATTTAAAGGGAACGCATCTTCCGCGTCTAAAACACCATCACCATCGTCGTCCTCATCCGGTGTCAAACCGCCACTATCGGCTAGACCATCGGAGTCGGTATCAACATAATCCTCACTGGGTACTTGATTGTCGGAATCATCCGGATCCTGTTCTACTGGCCATCCATCTTCATCCGCATCCGAGGCGTTTGATTTGGTGGGATCCAGTGGATAGTCGTCCTCGGAATCTGGGACACCGTCTCCATCATCGTCACTGTCGGTTCTGTTACCAATGCCATCCCCATCGGTGTCTTTATTTTCCGCGGGATCAAGGGGGAAGTCATCGGTCTCATCAGGCGTGCCGTCACCGTCATCGTCCGTGTCAGCGTTATTTCCAATCCCGTCGCTGTCTGTATCTATCGTCTCACTGCTATCAAGTGGGAACGCATCCTCTGTATCGGCAACGAGGTCGCCGTCATCATCATCATCGGCTTTGTTGCCAATGCCATCACTGTCCGTATCTAAATACTCATTAGCATCCTCTGGGAACGCATCTGACACATCGGGTACACCGTCGTTGTCATCATCAGTATCTGTATTGTTTCCGATCGAGTCTCGGTCAGTGTCCTTGGATTCGGTGGCATCTAACGGGAAGGCATCCGATACGTCGTCAACACCATCACCGTCATCATCGGTATCCGCATTGTCACCGATTCCATCACCGTCCGTATCTCTGTATTCAGTCGCATCGATCGGGAAGGCGTCAGACTCATCGAGGACACCATCATTGTCGTCGTCCTCATCCGACCGATCGAAATCGATGTCAGAAGTTCGGACTCCATCAACCACGAAATAGGCAATATCAGGTTGCCCGTCTCGGTCTGTGTCCGTATCCGCTCCAGGATCCTCTGGGTACGCGTCAGCGGCATTATCAACCCCATCGTCGTCTTTATCGGGGTCGGTTGTGGCGGGCTGAAGCTCAACTTCGTCTTCGCTAGCTTCAAAATCGCCCGTGTCAGTCTCGGAGCCAGTTGCCTCGGTCTCTTCAATTACTAGAGCCTTAACGTCACCGACGGTTCTACCGAGGTCATCTCCCGGGATGGGCAAGGTAGCCGGGTCTTGATCAAATAAGGTCAGGGACGCTTCATTGTAGGACTCGACAGGAACACCATTCGCCACTGCATCAATCTCACCATCAGCGAGGTCGGCTGCCAACTCGCTAATAATGTCGTCGGTCGTAAAGCCGCTATCACCAGCAGCCAGTGCAATTTGGTAAAGGACGGCTGACATACCCTCAACCGCACTTCGGTAGGCAGCCGCGTCTAACTGTTCCTGTTCGCTGAGTGTCGACTCATCAATAATGGGCGGCGTGTTAAAGACACTTACGGAGTCGCCTATACCGAATCCAAGCGTAGACTTAACTCGTTTTTCAGCCCACACAATAGCTGCCTCAAACTCCCTCGCATCGACGAAACCATCACTATTACCAACCAAAGGCTCAAAACCACTGTCGGCAAACTGCACCACCATTGCGGTTGCTAGGGAGGTCAGCGGAGTTGCATAAAAATTACCACCCAAATCAAACGACGTTTGAGTTACTAAGGTCGTGTGCTGGGTGATGACGGGATACTTACCTGTGGTTAGGTCTGTTGTTCCATCAACGGCTGAAATTCGGAGTAGATAAGGCGGTGCGACGGGAAACGGAATCTCAATTCCTGTGATGCGAGCCCTCTCATCGGTAGATCCGACGCCAACGATTTCTCCCCTGAGGTCGTCAACACTTCCATCTATTGAAAATAGTTCTGCTAACCCATTTACTAAGGGCCCTTTTACACCGGAGCCATTGACGCCGATCGGAGCATATTGCACATCTGGATCAAGTGGCGCGTAATCCTCTGAGTCCTCTACTCCGTCATTATCGTCGTCAGCGTCCGCCTGCATCCCGGAATCGGCACAGGAATCAATACAATCATCAGGCGCTCCGTCACCATCAGTGTCAATGTTGTCGCCAATTGGAATCTCGGGGAAAGCGTCACCTGAGTCGGGAATTAGGTCATTATCATCGTCCGTATCAGCGTTGTTGCCGATGCCATCAAAGTCAGTGTCGACCGTTTCTGAGCCATCAAGCGGAAACGCGTCGACCCCATCCCCTACTCCGTCGCCATCATCATCGTCATCAGCGTTGTTGCCAATCCCATCTAAATCTGTGTCCAGTGTCTCTGTAGCATCCAGAGGCAACGCATCATCCGCGTCCAAAACGCCGTCGTTGTCATCGTCAGGATCAGCATTATTGCCGACGCCATCAGCGTCTGTATCCAGAGTTTCAGTGCTGTCAAACGGGAAGTCATCGTTAACATCCAATACGCCATCACCATCATCATCTGTATCAGCGTTGTCGCCTATGCCATCCCTATCAAAGTCTCCGGTCTCAGCACTATCGAAGGGGAATGCGTCTGATGGATCACGCACTCCGTCGTTGTCATCGTCAGGGTCTATAAGATCAGCGAGCCCGTCCGCATCGTTGTCGAGGGAACCCGGGTCAACTGGAACGTCCTGAAAAATATTGGATGGGGTTGTCTCTTCTACGAACGAAGCTTCATCAATGCTCCCGGCACTGAATTCGGCCACTGCGGTTTGCAGTATTATTTGAGCTTGCCCAACAACCGCTATGATCGTTTCTCCCGACGGGTCGTTAGCACTGTCAGACAAAACGGCATTAAAGTCAGCGACCGCATTTGCGATCACTGGTAATGCTTTAGGATCCACGATCTCTTCGTCGGGCGAAATCTCCGCTAACGCAGCGGCAAAAACCTCCTCATTAAACGCAGATGTACTGAATGAATTGGGTGTTTGGCCGGGCGAAATCAGTTTGTTAGCAATAATTTGTGCCGCGGTTATAAATATTTGGCCCTCGGAGGACTGCGACGAGGGCAACGCGCCCGTAACACTTAAAATTAAGGTAACTTGACTATTGTTTCGTTGGAGGCGCTGTGAGGTCTCATCCCCACTAATCGAACCTTCCCAAATATCGACGCTTAAAAAGTCACTGACGCTACCGTCGTATCCGAGCTTATCAACGAGGATCGCCTTATCATTAGGGTCATCGACAGCCGCTACCAACGTAGTTAATCCGGTGATAACTTGGGTTACAGTCGGGTCGCCCGCTATGTCGGCTTGATAGAACGCAGTAAATTCATTGCCGGTCGCCGTATCAACGCCACCAGATACCGTGAGCTTGCCGTCCGAGCCTTCTTCTCCTCTTTCCAAGCTGAAGTAACCGGTGTCATTACTTAGACTCTGGAGTTCATCATCGTTATTCAGTCCATCACCGTTGGAGTCGACAAATACGGTCGCCCCGCTCACGGGCGCATCGATTATTCGCCCCTCGTGTGCATCAACAATTTGTACAGTCGCGTTGGCAGAAGCAGAAAGAGCACCATCCGAGACAGTTACGGTAAGTGAGTAAGTGTTATCAGAATCCGCGTCAGAAGGGCTCTCGAAATTGGGCTCATCGCGAAACGATAGCTCTCTGCCCGTAAGTTCAAAAAGATCCCCGTCACTACCACCAAGGGAAAAAGATAGGGCGTCACCATCGGGGTCCGACGCTGAGATGGTGGCAACGGCCTTAGTATTTTCCACGACAGACAAAGCCCCAATGGTCTGAACCACTGGAGCCCTATTCGAGACTTGTGGAGGTGAACTTCCGCCGCCTCCCCCGCCGCCACATCCGACCAGAAATGCCGAAATGACGACAGAACCGAACCACTTGGTCGCGTTCACACTTAAAGCTTCTTTTTATAGCGTGGACGATCGACTTAAACATACGGGAAGAAAAGGTCAAGAAAATTTTACTCAAACACCAAAAAAGACTTAGTGACAAGCACGCTTACTGTAAGCGCTGAGAGAGAAAAGAGGTCATCGAAGCAGACCGATCAGCAGGCGAAATCGATAACCTAATCAAGGTTCCCGTCGCTAATCCACGAGCCTACGATCAGTTTTATCGAAACTTAATCTTGGAGCTAAAGGTCTTTAACATCACGGCACTTCTCTCGATGGAGAAACTCAAATACACAACCGACCTAACCGTGTGAAACCACAGTAACGTATTGTCGTAGACAGCACGGCAACAGCGCTATTACTACCAATCTGCAATTGAATACGGGCCTCACGCAAGAACATATAAGAAGCCAAACTAGCGACTCATTCCTATAGCCCAACCACTGCGCCCTTTTTCTTACTGGACGTACGACTTTAAATTAGAAAACCTCCGCAGCCCGTTCATCCCTAGCGCAAATGTTTCTTTGCGGACTGATATAGCGTATTTTGATGTTGTGTCGCGTAAAAAAAGTAGTAATAAAGTCAGTTGCGTGATCTGGAGGTTACAGTGCGAAAAACGTTAATCGCTATACATCTACTTGGTTTGCCGGGCCTAGTCTTCGCTTCCGAGAGTGAACACGCGGAAATCCTCAACAGCGTTCGAAATTGGAACAATCCAAATAGCGAACTAACAGATGCATTAAACAATGCTAGACGCCTGCCTTCGAATACACCGGGTGGGGGCTTCAGCAACCTAAGAAGTCACCCGGACTTGGAAATTCCAGAAGTCATTTGGACCATGGAAGACTCCGAGGTTAATGTGTCAGGAGACTCAGCAGTAGTCACCTTCACAAGAGTTGTACGCGTGGCGACTGAGGGTCAAAAGCCCGCGAAAGCTGCGAAAATCAAAATGGCTGTAACACTCGGTAGAGAAGGCGACGTGTGGTCAGTAAAGTCTCATGAGGCGCAACCAATCAAATAGTAAGGAATGCTAGAGCTAACCTTCACAGGCAAGAGTACGTATCGAGCATTACGACCTCTGTAGTTGCGGCATGGTGCATGATTCGTAAAGTTCGTAATGCCTCGATCCAACTCAGCTGTCTCGCATCAAAGTCGTTAAACTCTTCATAACCTTCAATAAAATCAGCGAGCTGATGTTCGCGTTGGTTGCGATCACCGTTTAGGAACATCCAGATATCCTGAACCACAGGCCCGGAAATACAGTCATCGAGATCTACAAAGTGAGGAGTATCATCGCGCCATATTTAGCATCCGCCATTTGCCCTTGCCCGACCACCACGATCCTTCGATTTTTTGTTGCCACAAATATTGGAAGGAGATCCATACGCTACCGTCCTTAACTGGAGGCCAGATCGTAGAAGAAAATTCTCTAGTAATGAACTTATAACAAAAAAATAAGAAAATTTTTCTGATATTTGCTTTACTATCAGAAAAATTTCCTAACCAGTCTGTTTTTCAGGAACACAGAACTATGGATTCAACAGATAAAGCTATCCTTCAACTCTTACAGACAGACTCGAGCCTGTCATTGGACGATATTGCTATCCGCGTTGGCGCGTCAAAAACCCCTGTCTGGAACCGTATAAAACGCCTTAAAGAGTTGGGCGTCATCAAGCGTGAGGTCGTCATCGTTGACGCCGAATCTGTCGGCTTAGATACCTGTTTTTTTGTTTTGGTAAAAACGAGCGAGCACGATGCAAATTGGCAATCAACGTTCCTGCAAGCACTGCGAACAAGAAAAGAAGTCGTGGAGGCCCATCGCCTTGCAGGTGAAATTGATTACCTTTTAAAGGTACAAGTCGCTAATGCGCGCGCCTACGACCAGTTCTACCAAGGTCTTATCGCCGACGTGAAGGTATTTAACGTTACCGCGCTTCTTTCAATGGAAGAGCTTAAATACACCACCGCTCTTCCCCTTTGACTTCAGAGGTAGACTGGAAACAATTTCGGCACCATAATGAGAACGATTCTCAAAAACTAAAGAGGAAGATCCTATGAAACTAAAGGCGGCCGCAGTTATTTTAGCGATGTCTACGCTCCCCTCTATTGCACTCGCTGGCGCCGACTGCAACGAATACCCGAAAGACGAGTGGATGAGTGTGCTCGACCTCCAGAAGCGCATTATTAATGAGTACGGCTTTTCCATAGCCAAATTCAAAGTCGATGACGAGTGCTATGAGATTTACGGATGGGAGACCGACGAGAACGGCAAAGAGCAAAAAATCGAGGTTTACTTCGATGCCAAAACAGGCGATATCGTCAAAAAGAAGTAATTAAAGCAATGAGTTGGGACCGATTTGTAAAACTCTTTCATTGGTCTCTCGCCACTGGCATTGTGGCCAATTACTTTCTTCTAGAAGAGGGTGATCAGGCCCATGAGTGGCTGGGCTATGCGCTCTGCGTACTGGTTATTGCACGCCTTATATGGGGCTTTTACGGCCCTTCGAATGCAAAATTTTCAAGCTTCATAGGCAGTCCAACAACGGTAGTCAGCGAAATTCGCTCGCTTAAAAGTACCCACGAACTACCCCGAACCCACACCGTAGCAGGTGGTTACCAACTGCTGCTGGTGATGTTCCTAGTCTTTGGTTTGGGTGTTACGGGTTGGGTCCATGATCTTGACGCGTTTTGGGGCGAGGATTGGCCTGCAGATTTTCATGAATACATGGCGAATACGCTTATAATCCTCGCCCTGCTCCATGTCTCAGCTGTGGGATGGATGCAGTTGGGTCTGAAAATGCCCGTTATTCAACGGATGTCCCTTTTTCGGCGCTAACGCGACGTGAGTCCGTGTCGAGGGCTATTCAAGCCCTCGGGAAAAGCGCTATTCCCCTTCTTTTTATACCGGCTCAAGGCGCGACGCCGATCCCGAATGGCCTTTAGACATCCGGAGCAATATCACTCTCGGAATCGACAGCCTGACTCCCTACCACTACAGGCAAGCCACAAAGCGTAAAGCCACAGGTGTGACATACCGCCATATCTTTAAGCCCCCTGCGTGTCATCTCAGGTAACCCCTGCGTATCACAGTTTGGGCAGACAACCTCCGACTCTAGCCGTGAAGAAAAAATACCAACGGCTATCCATAGGGCCAGACAAGCAAAAATTAAAATGATGAAGAGATCGGCAGAAAGGTAAAACACGGCGCTCACGCGATTTCTAGGTTGCTCTTGAGTTTGCCTCAAGTGTGCTCAAAGCACACGGTAAATGGCATATGAGCCAATAATCGGGTCCAGTGAGCGATTGAAACGATCCACCGAGGAGACCACAGAGGGTCTCCATCAATATTGTCATTTAAATTCCCCAGCCCAAACACAAAGCCAGGCAAGGAAAGCTGCGAGTGACATACCGCCGAAAAATAATAATGTACCTACATCCATGGCGAAGCCCTCAGATGCCATCAGAAGATTTACAGATTAAAACGTAAAAAACCTAAGACAAGCTGCAAAGATGATATCTGTGAACTCGCTCAACTTTGGTAGGTCGAGTTTTGAAATAAGCCGCAGGCGCCAACCAAGGCCAAGACAGCGCCAGAACTGTTCACCAAGATCGCAGATATCCAAGTCCACACAGACTGATAAAGGTGCAGATCTCCGAAATTAAAGAGGTGTTTTAAAACGCCGTTGTAACCCACAAGCACAACAGCAATAGCCATCAAAAGTCGATAAACGACTTTATGCTCCAACATGGCTGTGGCAACAAACAGCAAGTAAGTCGTCATCCCAAAGATGCCAAATACTGCGTCTGTGGGTGCCCATGCAGAATCACCACTGCGCAAATCAATCAAACTAGCGACGTTGTAAAGCAAGCCCATTACACAGTAGATGATCTGTAAAAGAACCAGGCGGTTGAGCGTTAGTGACACGCAAAAGCTCCTTAATATGATTAATGGCCCAACGTTGTGCTTACTGTCAGTAGCCGTCGCTCACCGATCGCATCATTAAGCTGACGCGAAGGCTTCGGGCCGACGATCGGCGACGACAGAAACTCGCTCGCCGTAGCGTGAGTATGGATAGTAATCCCAGATAGCATGGTGTTGGGTGCATCTATTATCCCAAAGCGTCAGCATGCCCGGCTCCCAAACAACGCGAGCGGTTAGCCGAGGCGTCGATTCGATGAAGCGATAGAGCATATCGAGAATTGAACGGCTCTCGAGCGGATTTAAGCCGTTTATGCGCGCCGTGAACCCGCTATTCACATATAGCACGGGCTTTCCTGACTCGGGGTGCTTTGCAATTACCGGGTGCTTACTGACCGGATAACCACCCTCCGGTGGTGTCGACTTGTAGGCACCTACATAGGGGAGCCCACCGTCATGCGTGGCAGTCAATCCTCCCAGAAAGTCTTTCATAGAATCGGAAAGTAAGTCGTACGCGAGATACATGTTAGCGAAGAGCGTATCCCCTCCGCCGCACTCAGGCACTTCCTTCATGTAAAGTGCAGAGAAGGCAGGCGGACGCTCGTCACATGTCACATCAGTGTGCCAGCCATTACCTGCGGTATAGGCGGAGTTTTTGTCTGTCTTGACCGTCAAGATGTGAGGATCGAGGTCTGGGCGAGTGTGATGCATCGGATGAACATGCAAATCGCCAAACATGGCGGCGAATCGCTTGTGATCATCTTGACTCAGTTTCTGTCCCGGGAAAACCAAGACTCCATACCGCACTACCAACGCTTTTAACTCGGAAAATTGATCATCCGAAAGCGTTTTACTTAGGTCGACACCCTGCACTTTAGCCCCTAGATGAGGCGTTAGCGTCTGGACTTCCATCTCAAAAGCTCCTCAGCATTTTTTTCAGCCTAGGAAGTTGTGAGGCTGAGATCAAGCCGTTTAACGCCCAAAGTCCCAACGAAGTGAGTTGTGAATCCAAGACGCGCCACCTAGATCAAACGCAGCGGTGCCTCATTCATAGCGGCAAGTTGTTCGCGGAGTTCAAGTATGTGGTCCGACCAGAAACGCCCCTGACCGAACCATGGAAAAGCTTTCGGGAACGCCGGATCTGACCAACGCTCTGCCAACCACTTTGCGTGGTGCATAATCCGGAGCGTACGCAGGGCTTCAATCCAATTCAGCTGACGAGGATCAAAATCGTGAAACTCTTCGTAGCCCTCAACAAACTCACTAAGTTGCCGCTCTTGGTGATGACGCTCACCACTCAGAAACATCCACACGTCTTGAATTGCCGGGCCCATAACGCAGTCATCAAGGTCCACAAAATGCGCCGTATCATCGCGCCACAGTATATTCCCCGAGTGACAATCACCGTGGACACGCTGCATATCATCACGACCCATGTTCCCCAAGATTTGGGTCGCCACCGCATCGCAGTCCGCAGCCAAGGTACGATAGGCGGTTTCAAGCTCCATCGGGACAAAGCCCTCTTGAATAAAAAGGCGTGACTCTGTGGCCATCCGCCGAGCACTGATATCGCGTCGATGCTCAAAATCGCTAGCTGAGCCAATTCGGTGTATGCGCCCCAGCGTTTGTCCCAAGCGATAGATATGATCGAGATTATCTAACTCGGGTGGGTGCCCTCCTCGTCGTTCAAAGATACTGAAGCGCTGACCATAAGCGTGATGCAGTGTTGCGCCATAGATTTCTAAGGGCGCTACGACTGAGATCTCATGCTCAACTAATTCCTTTGAGAACGCATGTTCCTCAAGGATCTGATCGTCGCTCCAACGTCCTTCACGGTAGAACTTAGCAATGATGGGCGCGCCGCCCTCAACGCCCACTTGATAAACCCGATTCTCATAACTATTGAGTGCGAGCAAGCGTAGATCGCTGATCAAGCCCGTACTCTCTATACAGTCAACGACACGGTCGGGGGTTAGTGCGTCATAGGGATGTGTCATTAATAGCAACGAACGTTGTTAGGCAGTGATAAGAGTCTAACAGTTGTACCTTCCATCCTGTCCTATTCTGTCACCAAGATTTAAACAAGAATCGTAGGCGCAGGCTTTTCCAAAACGAGGCATTATTGAGCGGGAGCCTATTTTTCGAAGGATCATGGTGTTCGCGAGGGGCGCCTTGCGACCTATGGCTAAACCCAAAGAAGGACCTAATAGATGTTATTGGATCATATTGTTCTATTCGTGGACGACCTAGAAGATGCGGTGAATGTCTTTTCGTCGTGTGGCTTCACCGTGACGCCCGGCGGAATCAATGGACCTACGCATAACGCACTGATTGCTTTTGAAAACGAGACCTATATCGAGCTGATTGCACTGCGACAAGGAACGACACGCCAGCTCTTCAAGTTGATGCGTCACTCAGGTTTTCTGCGCCTTCGCAGGTTTATGCAAACAGACCTAAATAACCGTCTCTTTGGTTGGTTCAGTAAACCTCAGGGTTTCCGTGATATATGTTTCCGTGCCTCATCGCTCAATGATGTTGTTCACGAGTGCCAGACGAAAAGTATCGCTCTCACACCCATCATCCCATTCAACCGCTATCGGCCTGACGGTGTCACGGTGGCGTGGTACTTAACTGGCGCCATAAATGATACGCAACCGTTCTTTATTGAGGACAAAACACCGCTTAATTTCCGTATTCCTGATGGGGCCGCTCGACTCCATGATAATGGCGCGGTGGGTATCACAGAGGTTGAGACAAAAGCGCCACTCAACATTTCGGCCGACAACGCAGCAATACTTGTGAACTCGCGCGTTCGCGGCAAATTCGGTATCTCAATTAAAACCTTATCATCTGCACGAGAGCTAGATATACCGAGCAGCTATGCGGCCAGCATTCGATTGATAAATTGACGTACCGTACTTTAGTTCCAACGAGGACACTCATTCCAAGGCTTACCGTATAACAGCGCGAGGCAATCTTTAAGGACTCACAATGCAGGGCTATTCACCGGCGGCAGACAACAATAAATCGGCGATTCTTTCGGTTCTGAGTCACTATCTGTCGGCGGGCGATCACGTGTTTGAGATCGGTAGTGGTTCCGGGCAGCACGCCATTCATTTGTCAGCATCACTACCGCAGATTCAATGGCAACCCAGTGACCGCGCGATCAACCTTCCCTTACTCAGTTCGAATATTCTTGAATACGGCCCACCTAATTTACGGCCACCCATTGAACTTGACCTAGAAAAGCCGCCTCCAGCAATTCCGTCGGGAGTGCAATGTGTTTACGCAGCGAATGTGATGCATATCGTTAAACAGGCTCTCGGTGCCGAACTCATAAGCTGGGCGGCCGAAAGCCTCGACGAGAGAGGATATTTAATTCTTTATGGGCCCTATCGATATGCTGGAGAATTTACAACGGAGTCGAATAAAAACTTCGATGAATGGTTGAAAGGCCATGATTCAGAAAGCGGGATCAGAGATTTCGAATGGGTAATTAGACTCGCCAATGAACGGGCTTTAACCTTAGTCAAAGACCATGCAATGCCGGCCAACAATCAGTGTCTCGTATTTCGGAAAGGCGACTGAGTCGCGGCAGCAAATGGGGCAGTGGCACTCTCTAAACGTTGCACGGGCTTATCATTGACCATCTAATGCTGCTGATTCATCCATTTCTACCCTTTTTAAAAGGGGTAGTGAGTCTCAGTGACATGTGCGATTACTCCACGTAGCTGACTTTCCCTAGAAACAAAATTTATTGCTAATCGTGGACTTTCTACCGATCCCTATAGACAGGTGTGCGCTTTTCTACGAAGGCCCGCATACCCTCTTTGAAGTCTTCAGTGCCCGAGCACATAATCTGATTTCGGTTTTCGATAGCCATGGCAGCCTCAAGGCTCGCAGCGTCGATTGCCATGTTAAGCCCCTCTTTTGTCATTCGCAGGCCCATGGGCGACGCCGCGAGCAGGTCGTCAACGTAGCCCTGAGCTGTGATCTCAAGCGCCTCGTCGGGCACCACCTCACTCACCAAACCTATAGCCAACGCGCGCTGGGCGTTTACAAAACGCCCGGTCATCATCATTTCGGCGGCCACGCTGACTCCGACGAGGCGCGGGAGGAAGTAACTGACGCCCATATCGCAGGAAGACAAACCTAGCTTGATGAATGCCGAATTCATTTTAAGGCTCTCTCCAGCAATTTTGATATCTGTTGCCAGTGCGAAGGCAAAGCCTCCACCGCTTGCTGCACCCTGGAGGCAAGAAACAATCGGCTGTGGGCAACGGCGCATCCGAACATAAACGTCAGCAAGATGCCCCTGGAAACCAAAACCGCCGCCAAATGGCGCGTCTCTAAGACCCTCGTGATCCTTAATGTCGAGCCCAGCGCAAAACGCTCGCCCAGCACCCCGCATTACTACGACACGACAATCGCGGTCCTGAAATAAATTGCCAAAGTAATCTCGCAGTTCCGTCGCCATTTTTGTATTAATTGCATTGAGACTGTCGGGTCGATTTAAGGTTAGCCAGTGCGCTGCACCGCGGACATCAACCGTGATCGTTTCATAGTCATGCATAGCACCACTCCCTGAGAGCTAATTATTTCACCTAGTGTGATTATTGTAATAAGTGATAGCAAACGATGCCCGCATCAAACATTCTGAATAGAACACGGCGTGCCATGAGGGACAGATCACAGCTCCACAGAAGACCACTAGTAGGAATCTCATTTTCTGTTACCGTTGCTCACACAAATGAGGCGATGGGGGACAAGTGGTCATGCAGTCAAGCAGTGAGTAACCGAATGAAGAACGTCGAAAAGGCGAGCGCCGCCAAGGTGAAAGGCGACAAGGCGAACGACGCGAAAAATCTCGCGATACGCCAGATCGGCGCAACGACGATCGACGCGAGGGAGAACGACGATCCGGAGAGTGATTAAAGCTTCGTTCGACTGTGAGTAGAGTTACATTTAACTGCGTTTTGCCTTACCGGGTGCGGTTTAGGTGTGTGAAAACCTCGAGTTGCTCGAAAAACCTGATGCACACAGGAAATCCGATGTTAACTCCCGCAATCAGTGATAAACAACGCTCTCAAGGCCCTTGCCCCAGAGCATTAATACTCAGGTTTTGCTGCACACTTTTGCTCAGTGCGCCGCTGGCTGCAAACGCGGCAGGCGAGACAGGTGGGAATACAGCCACTGCTGCGAGCGGGGAAAGTCTCGGCAACCTCGCTCAATATCCGCCTGAGCGACTGATATTGACGATCACCACCTCTGAGACCGGACAACCCATTAAGATTCCCGAGTTTTGAAGCCTTGAAATTGCTATTATGCGAGCCATCGTAAAAATGGGGCTCGCCTTTAACATTCGCCAATGAAAACCACGCTAGCAAAAACAAAGGCCACGCTAATAAAGGCGCGGGCACGCTCTGGCTTCTGTCGCAGTGATTCCGAAACTTTCACCGAGAGAGCGTCCATTATTCGACGCACACTAACCGCTCCCGCCCTTGTTCGGTCAGTTGTCTACAGCACCCTAGCGCTCGTGTTAACCGTTGTGCCACTGGCAGTCGCGGACTCGTCTGAACTCGAGGAAGTTCTCGTCAGCGGAGTCGCAGATCCGCGCATGGGTTCACTACTAACAAGTACCGGAATACGGACCACGTCGGAAGAAGTACAAATCACCCTACCCCTCTCCGCCGCGTCACTGGCAGAGGTACTGCCCGGAGTCGCGCTTAATGGGCAAGGAGGTTTGTTTCAAAGCTACGGTATGCGCGGTTTCAGCCGCTGGAGAATTCGAACTGAAATCTCGGGCGTGCCCATTCTCACCGATCGACGCGCCGGTAATTCGCTATCGTTTTTGCCGCCTGGTCTCATAGAATCTATCCAAGTGAATATGGGCCCCGCGTCCAGTCTCTATGGCTCAGGTGCGATGGGTGGTGTCATGAATGTGTCACTCCGGACGCCATCCGAAACCTCTTTAAGCGTTAGTGGCTCGTCTATGGGAAACGCTCGTGACTTGTTGCTGAAGACGCCGATAAACGACCGCAGCTCCGTGGTAGGCAGTATTCGCAA
>Ga0255763_1002772_pt1 | contig 16280 bp, 23 predicted proteins | sample 041ome_2_FD_179963 | JGI IMG/M metagenome (GOLD analysis project Ga0255763, IMG submission 179963) | Coastal salt marsh microbial communities from the Groves Creek Marsh, Skidaway Island, Georgia - 041406US metaG (version 2) | ecosystem: Environmental > Aquatic > Marine > Intertidal zone > Salt...
GATTTAAACATACTCCCCGCATCTTATAAAAGGGGAAAGTAGGTATTCCATATATAGAACTATGTCTAATTTATAGAATATTATGTTATGTTCTTTATATAGAACTATATTTGATATACTGTATTATTCGATATAGAGAACATTATTTGATATATCATAATATCTTTATGGTCATAGAATATTACTTATAGGGTGTACCGTGCATGTGCCATACCCCCCCTGTATTCCCTATATATATACGGCTGAACTAGAATATAGAGTACACATTGAAAGTACATTTTCCACACACTAGCATACATTTTCCACATACATTAGGGGAGTACGACATAATCTGCTACATACAGTATATAATATACCCAACCTACAATATATATATTACACGTTAAATACGATTTTGTCAAGTATAATCTGCATACACCTACTAAATAAATGTAAACACCTGTAACAATCTGTAAAATACATTGAAAAATATGAGTATACTGCTCCAGAGGCATACTGAAAAGGAACCCTTTTAGAATATTATACTGTTTTATCTATAAAATTTACCGTGTACCCATTGAAAAATATAGGAAATACCATGAAAGTACCGTTGTAAACTGGCAAAAAATAATAAAAATAAAAAAAGTACTTGACAAAGTTCTATATAACACTATATTTATAATATATAAGGCTCTAAAATTCAAGAAGTCACACACAACAAAATAAATTTTAAATTAAATTTAGTATATCAGGGCGTTACGATGCAGAGTCTTACACTAAAATTATGAAAACAACATCCAAAGTAAACGAGGCAGGTAATTACACCAAGCCTACCTTGAGAAAAAACCTATTTAATAAAATTAAAGCAGGTACAAGGGGTGGAAAAGCAGGGCAATGGTCAGCCCGTAAGGCACAACTACTAGCTTCTGAGTATAAGAAAGCGGGTGGTGGGTATAAATCCTAATTATATTTGCCAAAAAGACCACTATACAAAGTTTATAAAACATATTATGAGACAGGGGAGTTCTATATTGGGTTTACATCCAAATCTGGAGTACACTTTGATAATTATTTTGGCTCTAATACTACAGATTTAAAGATATCCCATAAGGATGTTTTGTTTACTAGCCACAATAAGTCCGATGCTAAGTTAATGGAGTTAATGTACCAGTTACAAAACTTCTATAACAATAAATGTTTAAACAAAATGCTTAATGTTAGGCTTAGAAGAGATTTTATTAAGAAGATACCCAAGATACAAATTACAATAGATGGCAAAAAAAACTAATACAATGAGCAACTCTGCTCTATTGATACACATACCTAAGAGAACTACCATAGGAGATGGAAGAATACGAATGTCATCACTGAATAAATCAAAGAGAAGAAGCTATAAAGCATATAGAGGACAAGGAAAGTAATGCCTGATTTAAGTAAATCTAAATTTCATACACAAGGATACACAGTAAACTCCTTATTGCCCGGTGATGATGCTACTCTTATATACACTTGTCCTAATAACTTTAGTGCGATTACCAGATACTTACATATCAGTAATGGTAACCCTGCAACACAAAAAATAAGTCTTCAATTTTACCATGCGGATGATGTACAGTATCATTATATCGCTAGAGAATTTGCTGTATCGGGTAACGCTGTAGCTAATTTTGTTAATGGTGGATATTTTAATTTACATCAAGGTGATAAAATTGCAGCTTATGCAAGTGTCGCAGGTTCATTTGAAGTAATGGTTTCTTTAGAAGAATACTATGACCCAGTCAGAGGATAATGGCGTTAAAAAAATCACAAAAAAGTCTGAAAGCATGGACAGAACAAAAGTGGCAAACGAAGTCTGGGAAACCTTCTTCCAAGACAGGAGAAAGGTATCTACCCAAGAAAGCCATCGAAGCTCTAAGCCCACAGGAATACGCATCAACAACAAGGGCAAAGCGTAAAGGAACAGCCCAAGGTAAACAGTTTGTTAAGCAACCTAAAAGTGTTGCACAAAAGGTACGCAAGTACAGGAGGACAGCATGAAAGATAAAGTATTAGAATACTGGAATAAGTTAGACAAGAACGCCAAGCTATTTGCTTGTGGTGTTGTTGCTATAATAATTATCGGTTTAATATGGAATTAAAGGAGAATAAATAATCATGTATGGAATGAAACCAAAAAAAAATATGAAAAAGTCTAAAGACAAAACAGTCGTGATGATTGCTGTAGGTAAAGTAAAACCAAAGAAAAATATTAAAAAGAAAAAGTAATGGCTCTATCTGATGCAGATAAGAAAAAAAAATTTTTACAAAGAAATAATCTCAAAGGTTTTAACAAACCCGTTAGGACTACCGAAGGCGGTAAGAAAGGTAAAGTCGGTATTCTCGTTGATGGTCGACCAAAACTCATTCGATTTGGTGATGCATCAATGGGTCATAACTATAGTAAAGAAGCAAGGGCTTCGTTTAAAGCAAGGCATGGCCGAAATATTGCAAAAGGTAAAACAAGTGCTGCTTACTGGGCTGACAAAGTTTTATGGGCAGGTCCAGGGGGTAGTAAGAAAAACCCTCCCGCAAATCAAAAAATTAAAAAGGGGATGGCCTAGTAAATATTTAATATGACCTCAAAAAATTATACAAATGCAGTTAGAACTATCAGTAATGAACTAGCGGATATTGCTCAATCTAATAATCAAAAAGAAGCTGTAGAAAAAAAATTAAAGACAGCAGGGCAACAAGCTGTTGCAGGTACTGTAGGCTTGACACTAAAAGCCTTAGGCCAAGAAGAAGCAGTTAATAAAGCAAAAGAAAAGATAGAAAATTTTATAGAGAGCAAAGTTCCTTACGCCAAATACACTTCATTATCCAATAACAAAATTGGAATCAAGTATGGTAATGAAACTTTTATGTCTTCGTTTACAATGAGTAAAGACGGTAGTGCAAATGTTAAATTAAATAAATCATTTAAAAATAACTTATCAACAGAACTAGAAGCCGATAAAAAAAATATTAAACTAGGATTAAAATTAGATTTTTAATATGCCACTAACTAAAAAAGGTAAGAAGATTAAGAAAGCCATGGAAGAACAGTATGGCAAAGAAAAAGGTAAAAAGGTTTTTTACGCCACAGAAAATAAAGGTAAGATTAAAGGCGTAACCAAAAAGAAAAAGAAATAAGTTTTAAAAGTTTGATGATGCCGAAAGGGTTATCAAATCTTACACAGTAAGATGCTATATCTAGCTTAAAGCAAGGAGGTATAAATGACTTTTACACTAGATAAATATATGCCCTATACAATAGGGTTTGATTCATTCTTTGACAGATTAGATTCTATAACAGGAACAGATGTTAAAGGATACCCACATTACAATATAAAAAAAGAGAATGACAATAAGTGGACAATAGAATTTGCTCTTGCAGGATTTTCTAAAGACGATGTTGACATTCAAGTAAAAGATGATGTAATGACAATTAGTGGTGAGATAAAATTAAAAGATGAATATATCTATAAAGGTATCTCTTCTAAAAAATTTAATAAATCTTTTACATTAGCAGAGTACACAGAAGTAGAATCTGCTGAAATGAAAAATGGTATACTATACATTACATTAGAAAAAAATATACCAGAAGAAAAGAAACCAAAAACAATTAAAGTAAAATAGTATATGCCAGTTTATTCTTATCGGAATAAAAAAACAGGAAAGGTTTGGGATGAGTATCTATCGGTAGAAGATAGGACAAAGCCACTACGCCATAAAAATGTAGAGATGGTGATAACTGCACCCAACCTTTCCTTCATCGCTAGAGGTGAACACAAAGGTAGAGACCAAATGTTAAGCAGTGCTAGAGCAGGAATGAAACAAGCACAGATAGAAGAACAAGCAGGAATAAGAAAGTCACCTGAGTGGGTTCAAGAAAAAAGAGAAAAGAAATTACAAAAAATAAAAAATGTTAGTTCCTGAAAATGATAAAAATGATGTTGCACTAACAGACAAGCAACAAACTTTTTTAGATGCATTGTTTGGTGAAGCACAAGGCGACCCAAAACTAGCAGGTGAAATTGCAGGATATGCCGATTATCACACACCTTTAAAATCTTTAAAGGATGAGATTATTGATAGAGCAGAAAAACTCTTAGCGGCCTTTGCCCCAAGAGCCAGTATGGGAATGATTAACGCTTTACAAGAAGATGGTTCAACACCTGGAGCATCTATAAGAATGGAAGCGGCCAAACAAATCTTAGATAGAGTAGGTCTAGCTAAGAGAGAAAAAGTAGATATCAATGCTAAAGTAGCACATGGTATATTTATCCTACCTCCTAAAGATAATGGATGATACAATAATCAAAAGAGAAAGAAAAGGTAGAGTCATACCTTTAGGTTATAAAGTTTCTGAAGAAGATAATAATATTTTAATTCAAATTCCTGAGCATATGGAAATGATTGAGAAAGCAAAAGGTTTTATAGAAAACAATTGTACATATAAAGAAACTGCTGAATGGTTGTCTCATCATACAGGTAGAAAGATTACAGGAATGGGATTAAGAGAAGTTTTAAAAAGGGTAATACATAAAGGGTGGTAGAAGAACCTAAACCTAAACAACTTGGTAGAAAACGAAGAACTAGCCTTAATGCTCCTCTTACAGTCAAAGAGAAGAAGGCTCGAAAGTCTGCCCAAGACATGCTTCGTGAAAAGAAGAAAGAACTTGAAAAGGCACAGAAAAACTTTTGGGCCACCAAGAATAGACTTAAAGAACTTGACCAAGTGTTTGATGGCAAGAAGCAAATTATCGAAGAAGATAAAATTGATGAGACTTCACCGAATATCCAAGCTGCACTAAAAGATAAAGAAGTTATCTTTGAGCCTAACGATGGGCCACAAACAGAGTTCTTAGCATCTAGTGAACGTGAAGTATTTTACGGTGGTGCAAGAGGTGGTGGCAAATCTTACGCAATGTTAGTCGACCCACTACGGTATTGTGATAAACAAAAACACAGAGCGTTGTTAATTAGACGTACAATGCCTGAACTTAGAGATTTAATTAATCACTCTCAGCAATTATATCCTAAAGCATACCCCGGTGCTAAATGGAGAGAGCAAGAAAAGGAATGGAAGTTTCCTTCAGGGGCTAGAGTAGAGTTTGGATACGCAGAGAATTTAACTGATGTTTTACGCTACCAAGGTCAATCATACACTTGGATTGGAATAGATGAACTACCTCAGTATCCAACAGAAGATATTTATAATTTTCTTAGGTCGTCTTTAAGAAGTGTCGACCCTAATATACCTGTCTACATGAGAGCAACAGGAAATCCTGGTAACGTAGGTTCTCAGTGGGTTAAAGAAATGTTTGTTGACCCCGCTCCTGCAAACACAAAGTTTGAAATAGAAATTAAAACTCCTATAGGTATAAAAAAGATTACAAGAAAATATATACCTGCAAAGTTACAGGATAATCCTTACTTGATGCAAACAGATGACTACTACGCTATGTTGGCATCATTACCTGAAGTTCAAAGAAAACAATTCTTAGAAGGGAACTGGGAAGCATTTGAAGATTCATCTTTTCCAGAGTTTAACAAAGAACTTCATGTTGTTAAACCTTTTGATATTCCAAGAAACTGGATGAGATTCAGAGCGGCTGACTGGGGGTATAGTTCACCTGCGTGTTGTTTATGGTTTGCTATAGACTATGATAATAATATATTTGTCTACAGAGAATTATATACACAAAAGATTACAGCAGATATATTTGCTAGAAAAGTTTTAGAAGCAGAACAAGGTGAATATATTCGATACGGTGTACTCGATAGTTCTACATGGGCAAGACGAGGCGACATAGGACCAAGTATTGCTGAAACAATGATTCAAGAAGGATGCCGTTGGAGACCATCAGATAGAACTCCTAGAAGTCGTGTCGCAGGTAAGTTAGAACTACATAAAAGATTAAGACCAGATGAAAAAACAGGATATCCAACATTATTCTTTTTTGAAAATTGTACAAACTTAATTAGAACATTACCCATGTTACCTATAGATAAAAGTAATCCAGAGGATGTTGATACTCATGCCGAAGACCATGCTTACGATGCTTTACGTTATGGATGTATGAGCAGACCGATGCACCCCTCAACAAGGACAAGTAATTTTGGAGTAAATCAAACCGTAGACTTTAAACCTGCAGATAAAGTTTTTGGATACTAATGGCAAAAGAAATTAAAATAGGTTATAAAAAATACCAGATATTAAATTTAGACCCTTTGTTATCAAAAGTAAATGATGTACATGGGCAGTTTATAGCTAATGAAGGTGTAATAGCTTTATCAGATGATGAAGATTCTATATCTCACATAAATACTTTTATTCATGAAATATTACATGCAATAATATATCAATGGGGAATAGAGTTAAATGATAAAGAAGAAGAAAGAATTTGCAATACTCTTGCGAATGGACTAACAACTGTGTGGGTAGATAACCCTTGGTTATTACCATACATACAGAAAAAAATAAAAGGAGAAAAGTAAAATGGCAATCATGAAAACTTACAAGATGGGTGATTTACCAGAAGATAATATGGGATATGGCAAAGACGCCAAATCACCAAAACAATCTATGGTGAACGTAGTAAAGAAAGGTTCTCTTCCAAAAGATAATAACTTACACGATGAGTCTTTCCCTAAAGGTAAATCCAAATCAGGTGTAGATAAAAAAGTATTCTCAATGGCTGACGAGAAAGACTACTAAGAGGTAAACAATGCCACAACCAACAACAAGTGGCTTGAACTCTGAATCTGATGGAGTAAAGTCTCTATCAGAGGATAAAGATACTGCCTTTGATAACTTAGGTAGTGTTATTGAGTCTCGCTTAAAAGAATCAGAACAGGCTCGTCTTTATGACGAAAAAAGATGGCTAAGAAGTTATAGAAACTATAGAGGTGTCTATGGTTCTGATATGGCTTTTAGAGATTCAGAAAAGTCTAAGGTATTTGTTAAAGTAACAAAAACCAAAGTTCTTGCTGCATATGGACAACTAATAGAAGTTTTATTCTCACAGGGTAAATTTCCTATTGGTATATTTCCTACAACAGACCCAACAGGTGTAGAAAAATATGCACATCTAAAACCTGAAAATATGCAGAAAGACCAGAGGATGGATGACATCTATGGTTTTGAAGGGGATGGTAGAGAAATAGCACCGGGTTCTACTTCTAGTGATATCCTTAATGGATTATCCGATACGTATGGTAAGGCAGGTTTTGAAGCAGGTCCAGCACCTGATTTAAAAACAATGCCTCAAATAGAACCTGCAGAAGAAGCCGCAAGAAACATGGAAAGATTAATCCATGACCAGTTAGAAGAAACACATGCTATTTCAGTAATGCGACATGTATTATTTGAAATGTGCCTATTAGGTACTGGAGTTCTTAAAGGACCTTTTAACTACGAACAAGCAGTTCATCAATGGGTATTAGACGAAAACGGTGAAAGAGTATATCAACCAAAATCAAAGTTAGTACCAAGAGTAGAAGCAGTTAGTTGTTGGGATTTATATCCTGACCCTGATGCCATTAATGTTGAAGATGCTGATTACATCATTCAACGCCATATATATACTCGTTCACAGTTAAGAGACTTGATGAATAGACCTTTCTTTAGAAAGTCAGCTATTAAAGAAGTATTAGCAGGTGGCCCTAATTATGAAGTAAGAAGCTACGAAACAGCTCTTTATGATAGAGAAAATCAAGAAGAGTTTAACAAAAATAGATTTGAAGTTTTAGAGTATTGGGGTACAATAGATAAAGCATTAGTAGAAGAAGCAGGTATTGATATGCCTGATGAAATTTCTAGTGAGTTAGACGAAGTACAGATTAATGCTTGGGTGTCTAATGGACAAATATTACGACTAGTATTAAACCCATTTACCCCTGCTAGAAATCCCTTTATGGTATGTCCTTATGAAATTAATCCCTATCAATTCTTTGGTGTTGGCATACCTGAAAATATGGATGATGCACAAACTATCATGAATGGTCATGCACGTATGGCAATTGATAACTTAGCACTCGCAGGTAACTTAGTCTTTGATGTTGATGAAACAATGTTAGTACCGGGCCAAGATATGACAGTATATCCTGGAAAAATATTTAGAAGACAAAGCGGACAAGTAGGTCAGGCGATACACGGTTTACGATTCCCAAGTACTGCTCCAGAGAATATGCAAATGTTTGACAGGTTTAGACAGTTAGCTGATGAGTCTACGGGTATTCCTTCTTACTCACATGGTCAAACAGGAATCCAATCGACTACAAGAACAGCTTCAGGTATGTCAATGTTGATGGGTGCGGCAGCTTTAAATATTAAAACTGTTATAAAAAATATTGACGACTACTTACTAAGACCTTTAGGTCAAACTTTGTTTCATTGGAATATGCAATTCAATTCAGACATTCCAGAGATACAAGGTGACTTAGATGTTAAAGCACAAGGCACAAGTTCCTTAATGACAAAAGAAGTAAGGTCACAAAGATTAATGACATTTATGCAAGTGGCATCTAATCAGTTCCTTGCACCATTTGTTAAATGGCACAGTATTATTAAAGAGATTGCAAAGTCTATGGATGTTGACCCTGACCAATTAGTCAATGACCCTGAAAAAGCGGCAATCTTTATGAAGATGATGGGAGATATGAATGGAAATCAACAAAATCAAAGCCCTAACCAACAACAAGGCGGTATGGGAAATACTGGAGGAGTACCTGCAGGAGCAACTGTCTCAGACACACAAGGGTCTGGAGGTGGCAACATCGGAGTGGGAACTCCACAGACTCCAGGGCAAGGCGGGTTTACTGCACCAAATACTCAACCTCAGGGAACAATTGAATAAGAATGGCTGATTTATCTAAAATATTACAAAAAGAATCGGAGGGGATTATGTTCCCCTTCAGAACAGGAGTACAATCTACTACAACCGAACAACAAGTTTATGATTCTGCAACAGATGGTATTATGACTGTTACAGGACAACAATACACATTACCTGAATATAAAGGGCCAACTGCTACTGTTCAATACGGAACAGAAGAACAAGGTTATCCTCGTATGTTACGAGAAATAGAACAAGGGGAGCTACCTCAATTTAGACAAGAAGATTTTCCTGAAGTAGGTACAGGTATAATGCAACCATCAACACCTGTCACACAACCTGTAGATACCACACCTACACCTGAAGTAACACAACCTACTTATGACCCATGTCCTCCAGGATATCAATTAGTTAATGGTGTATGCCAACCTATTCAACAGGATAGAGGTAGAGATAGACCTACATATACTGGACCTGAGATATCTGATGCAGGTGTCATAGAAGGGTATACCTCTGTATTAGGAAGATATGAACCTGACGCATTAAATGCTACAAGAATGTTAGAAGCAGAACAAAAGTATGGAACAGAATTGTCATCTAAAATAGGTGAAGTAAATGAAAAATATAGAAATAGAGGCGTACAAATAAAACAAGAATCTGACGCAGAGATAGAAAGACTAAGAAAAGTTTATGGGCAAGAAAGAATAGATAAAGATTATACTCTAGGAAATGATGGTAAATATTATAGAGTTATTGCGACATCTCCCACATTAGGTGAATTAGCAGAAGACGCAGGTGTAGCGATAGGGGAAATAGTAGAAGGTATTGTAGAAAAAGGACCTATAATTCCTGCAGTAGTTAAAGGTTTAGTAAATGAATTTACAGATTATTTTACTAAAGGAGAGGATAAAACTATATCTGCAGAACAAGGTACTCCTGAAGATGTTCCAACGGAAAAAATAGATGCGGGTACTACAAAAGTAGCAGATACAGAGACTCCTGTTTTAACCACACAAGACTTTGGTGGAATAAATAAAATATCTGATACAGCACTTAACTTTGCAAGTAACTTTGGAACTTTACAAAACACTATTGTTACTAACCAAGAAAAATTAAATAATCTTTTTAAACAATTAAGTAAGTTACAAACTGAAGTTGTGACTAGAACACCTAGAGCAATTCAAGAAAATAGAGGAAAACAAGAATCATTAAAGAATTTGATACAAGAAACTAGAGGAAAGATATCTATAAGTAAAGCACAGAGTGAAAGAGAAGAAAAAGATTTACAAAATACTATCAATAATTCCAGAGAGTCAAGAAGACAAATTGGAAATCAAACAATTATAGAACATAAAGACGATAAAGGAAAAACTGTAGGATATAGCACGTTAAATAAACCTAACGTAGTAAATGTAGCAGGTATGCCTCCAATAGGTCCAGGACAAAGAATTAAGTCTAGTGGCGGAGGAAATAGTGATAAATCAAAATCAACAGGAACAGGCTATTCTGGAAATAAAAAAACAGGCACAACAGGTGGCGGAATTTTAAGAGGAGGAATCTAATGGAAGAAGAAATGAGACAGGGTATGATGGGGGCAGATGTTCAAACATCTCCTGCTCAAGAACCTATGGAGTTAGAAATATCAGCGGAAGAAGTTTCTAATAATTTACAAAGTTTATCTGAGGAAGAAATGAGATTAATCACACAATTAAATGTACCTCAGTTTAGAGATTTTATGTCAAAAGTTTTTGGTCAAGGATTCGGCATGGTTATGCAAGAAGCAATCCCTGAACCACAAGTGGCACAACCACAACCAGTTTCACCACAAAGTGAAAGCCCTGCACCAACGACTGGTGAGGGTATGATGACGCAGCCACCCTCTCTATAGAGGCCCTGCATATAGGGGCGACCTGAATCCAACAGCACCCCGAAGGAGTACTAAATGGAACAACAAAACCAATCTGAAGTTGTTGAAGAAAAATTTTCCGATGCGACAGAAGAGGCAACACCGAGTCCTTATAAACATCCTAGTAGGAATTTAATGGACAAGGAAGACGAAAAGACAGCTACTGAAGAATCTAAGGAAAGTTCTGACGAGAAAAACCCTAAAGATGAACACCCTGTCGGAGTAGAAGATGCTGTATTTAAGAAGCGTTATGACGACTTAAAACGGCATTATGATGAAACCGTGTCTAAGCATAAAGACGAAGTTTTCAAACTAAAGAAAGAGAAAGAGGCTGTCTCATCTAAACCTATTTTTAAAACAAAAGAAGAGTTAGAAGAGTGGCGTAAGGATTATCCTGAGATGTATGATTCTGTTATGCAATTGACTACAGAGGCTACAATGAAAACGAAGCAAGAATTACAAGAGGAAATGTTGGAATTAAAAAAACAACAGTCTCGACTTGCTAGAGAAAAAGCTGAAGTAGAACTTGCTAAGAAACATCCCGACTTTCAAGATATCAGAGAAAGTTCTGATTTTCATGAATGGGCATCTGTTCAAGATAAGACTGTTCAATCTTGGCTCTATGATAATACAGACAATCCAACAGCAGCGGCTAGAGCGATTGACTTGTACAAATATGATAGAGGTCTTTCTACTAAAAAGGTGACTTACGATGCTAAGAAAGAAGCAGCAAAAGCTGTGTCTAAAACTAAGCCTAGTGAGAATCCAACTGATAAGAAAACTTGGACTTGGGAAGAAATTCGCAAGATGAAACCAAGTGAGTACGATAGGTTTGAAAAAGAAATCGACAGTGCAAATAGAGAAGGTAGAATCAAATAACACACAACTCATAACAACTTTAAATAAACAACAAAAACAACAAGGAGAAAAACTATGGCATTTCCAAGTGCAGGTGGTTACACTAACTTACCAAATGGTAATTTTAGCCCAGTAATCTATAGTCAAAAAGTCCAAAAGTTTTTCAGAACTGCATCAGTCGTAGAAGCTATTACTAATACCGACTACACTGGTGAGATTGAAAACTATGGCGATACCGTTAATATAATTAAAGAGCCTGTTGTTAGCGTCACTGCTTACTCAAGGGGTACAACTGTTAGTCCATCAGATTTAGCTGATGACCAGTTACAGCTCGTTGTAGACCAAGCAAATTACTTTGCATTTAAAGTTGATGACATCGAGGAAAGACATTCTCACATTAACTTTGAAAGTGTTGCTACTTCTTCTGGTGCATACGCACTTAAAAATGCATACGATGCTAACGTAATCGCAGCTATGTTCGCAGGACCTAGTGCCTCAGCCCCTGACCACATTATTGGTTCAGACGGTTCTGGTGTAGACGTAGGTTATGATACATCTGAGATTGACCCAGTCAACTTAATTTCCAAACACTCAAAACTTTTGAACTTACAAGATGTTCCTGAAGAGAACAGATGGTTCTTAGGTTCACCTGAGTTCTTTGAGCAATTAGGTCAAACATCATCTAAATTAATGGATGATACAACTGGTGCTGCTAAGCCATTAAGAAATGGTAAAGTATACTCAGGTAAAGTAATGAACATGGACCTATATATGACAAATAACTTTGCAGCAAGTGCAACAGCTAACTACTACAAAGTGTTATCAGGTCACATGTCATCTACAGCTACTGCTAACCATATCGCAAAAATTGAAGTCGTAAGAGATACTACAACTTTTGCTGATGTCGTTAGAGGTCTACATGTTTTCGGTAGAAAGGTATTGAGAAATACTGGACTAGTCGCAGAACATATTCTAATAGACTAATTAGTATACGGGGGGATTTAATTCCCCCCATATAATTTATGTAGAGAGGTAGTATGAAATTTGTATTAGTACTAATTATTCTTTTAAAGACTAGTGCCACACCCGATATGTACACTTGGACTAGTTTTAATTTTATAGATTTGGAAACATGTGAAGCATTTTTAAATGCTAAAATAGATTACCTCAATTCATCCGTACAAAGACAGTTTAACAAAGATAACAATGTAGCTCAATTTGATTACATGTGTGTATCTAAAGAAGATTATGACCAATACATAAAACAAAAACTAGGAGTATAAGACACTTATGGCAGGAACAGTAACATATTTAACATTAACTAATCTCGTTCTGCGAGAACTTAATGAAGTCGAATTAACAAGTAGTACATTCTCTGCTAGTAGAGGTGTACAAACTGCTGTTAAAGGTTTTGTTAATAAATCTGTTAATGATTTATATAATGCTGAAGTAGAATGGCCATGGTTATTTGTTAAGACTTCACAGGATACTTATTCAGGACAACAAGAATATACATTTCCTGCTTCTTTTAGAAAAGCAGATTTTGATACTTTTAGATTAAAACCAAAACAAAGAATTACTAATACCGAATTTACATCTTCTATAGATGACTGGGTTACTGTTAGTGGTACTCCTTCTCACGTATCCGTAGGTAATGGTAGAATGAGATTAAACTTAGCAGAAGTAACACAATCTATTTCTGTTATTAAAAATAGAACTCACAAATTAGCAATAAGAATTGTTGATTCTAGTGCATCTGGAAATTCCTTATCTATAAAAATAGGTACAAGTATCGGTGGTACAGAAATATTATCAGATACTATTGCTGTTAGTGAAACAGGTAATGGAACTATTTATACAAAGGATTTTGTTCCCTCCTCTTCAGCTATCTATATTGGTTTAGAAAATTCATCTTCAAATGATTTGGATATTGACTTTGTAAGATTGTCAGAAAATGAATTACCTATTTCTTTAAAATATGCAAGTTATGATGACTTTATTAAAAACAGATATAATATAGATGAAGTAATAGACGATTCTCAATATGATAAACCTTTATACGTATACCGAACACAAGACAATTTAAAGTTTGGATTAACTCCTATTCCTGATAGTGACTCTTATACTATCGAATATGAATACTTTAAAACACACACAGAGTTATCAGCCTATGATGATGTTCTAGATTTACCCGATAGATACTCAGATACAATTGTCAATAGAGCAAAGTATTATCTATATAAGTTAAGAAATGATGTACCCATGGCTAATATAGCTAATGCAGAATATGAAAGAGGCGTAGAAAGAATTAGAATAGAAATGTTAAATAAGCCTGATTATATGAGAGATACAAGGGTTAATCTAAATCCCAATACTGCAACTGTAGGTATATAATATATGGCACAAACTCAGCCTTCCGTTGTTAGTATAGGAGGAGGTTTAGTCCTCAACAAAGATGTATTCTCTATGTCACCTGGGGAGGCCTTAGAGTTAAAAAACTTTGAGCCTGACATTACAGGTGGATATAAAAAAATTAGAGGAACAACATTATTTAATACTAATATTGTACCTCAAGTAGCTTTACCTAGTGAGCGAGTTGTTATGTCTGCCATATTCAATGGAGTTGTATTGGCGGGTAGAGGAGGAAGTATACATTATGCATCAAGCGGTTCAGGTAGTTGGACTTCTCTTATTACAGGATTAGGAACACCTACACAAAACTATGAGTTTAGAAAATTCAATTTTAATGGTATTGATAACATTGTTATTTGTACTGGCACATCAACACCCAGAATTGTCAACACTAGCTATGCTATAACTAATGTTAATGCAACAGGTAGTGCTAACTTTAAATTTGTAGAAATATTTAAGAATCATATATTCTTTTCAGGTGACACAAGTAATAGACAATCTATTAAATTTATGTCACCTTTTAGTACTAATGATTTTACAACAGCCAATGGTGGCGGTGAAATACGAGTAGACTCTCCTGTTACAGGACTTAAAGTTTTCCGTGATAATTTATTTATCTTCTGTAATGATGAGATATTTAAGTTAGTAGGTAGTTCTTCTGCAGACTTTGCATTACAACCTGTTACAAGAAAGATTGGATGTATTGACGGAAGAAGTATTCAAGAATTTGGTGGTGATGTTATCTTTCTAGGACCTGACGGATTAAGAACAATCGCAGGTACAGATAGAATTGGTGACGTTGAGTTGGGAACTATTTCTAAACAAGTACAGGATATTATTGAAGATATTACAACCCATAATATTAACTCACTTGTTATTAGAAGTAAATCTCAGTATAGATTATTCTACCCTACTTCTGTTGACCAATCAGAAAATTCTGCAAAAGGATTAATCTGTACAATTAAAACAAACATTCAAACAGGAAATCCTGGTTTTGAATACGCAGAGTTAGTAGGTTTAAAAGTTTCTTCATCAGACTCTGACTTTATCACTAATGATGAAACTGTTGTGTCTGGTGGTTATGATGGATACATATATCAGCAAGAATTAGGAAATACTTTTGCTAGAGCAGGTAGCTCTTCAACAATACAATCTTTCTATAGAACTCCCGATATGACCATGGGAGACCCCGGAATTAGAAAGAGTATGCAAAGAGTTATTTGGAACTATGAGAATGAAGGTGATGTCAGTGCAAACTTTAAAGTTCGTTATGATTTTGATAGCCCTCAAGTTCCTCAGCCTGATGCCTACACATTATCAACAGGTGCAGGTATTGCAGTTTATGGATTAAGTGCATCAACTTATGGAACAGCCGTATATGGTTCATCAGGTGCAAACTTAGTACGACAATCAGTAGAAGGAAGTGGCTTTACAGTAGCATTACGTGTAGAGGACTTTTCTACAAACTTACCAATATCCTTTAAAGGATTTGAATTAGAATTTATACCAGGAGGTAGACGATAAATGGGAGCGACATATACAAGGCAGGAATCAGCTAATATTACTGACGGTTCCGTTATTGAAGCGACACACTTTAATAATGAGTTCAATCAGTTAGAATCGGCATTTGCTGCAACTACTGGTCATAGCCATGACGGTACAGTAGCAGAGGGTGGTTATGTACCACTTATAGCAGACATAGATGCACGTAATAAATTAGTATCAGATACAACCAACAATAGATTTGGTGTATTTGTAGAAGTAGGTGGTTCTGCTGTAGAACAGTTTAGATTTCAGGATGGTGCTATTGTTCCCGTCACCGATAATGATATCGACTTAGGTACAGGTGCTTTAGAGTTTAAAGATTTATATATTGATGGTACTGCTAATATTGATACTTTAGTTATTGGCTCTTCTACTGGTGTAACTTCTGTTGATACAGACTTATCTTCTGTTTCAGCTAGTGATGATACTTTAGCTTCTGCTAAGGCTATCAAAACATATATTGATTCTCAGGTAACTGCTCAAGACTTAGACTTTCAAGCAGATACAGGGGGTGCATTAAGTATTGATTTAGATTCTGAATCCCTAACATTTACAGGTGGTACAGGTATTGATACAAGTGGTAGTGGTAATGCTGTAACTTTTGCTATTGATTCTACCGTAGCTACACTGACAGGCACACAAACATTAACCAATAAAACTATTGATACTGCTAATAATACTATCACTATTGTAGAAGCTGACATCTCTGATTTAGGTGC
>Ga0255763_1002779_pt1 | contig 16265 bp, 19 predicted proteins | sample 041ome_2_FD_179963 | JGI IMG/M metagenome (GOLD analysis project Ga0255763, IMG submission 179963) | Coastal salt marsh microbial communities from the Groves Creek Marsh, Skidaway Island, Georgia - 041406US metaG (version 2) | ecosystem: Environmental > Aquatic > Marine > Intertidal zone > Salt...
ACTTAAACCAATCAAGACGTTTCTTGACGCGTTTATTCTTTCCCTCGCGATCTCCGTTATTAGAGGTATCTAATTAAATTTCCTTGTACCCAGTGATTCTTTCACCATTTGGTGAATCCATAACTGGAAATGCATCAATTCCGTCGCATTTGCCTTTTTCGCAATCGATGAATTTGTGATCAATACTCTTCTTTTTTAAGTATTCTAACTGTTTTGTAGTCCACCCACACCATGTTGTACCGTAAACGGTCCACGCCCCGGTACCTTTATTAGTTTCTTTTTGTACCTTTGTAGACTTACCTGTATTTAAAAATATATACGTGTTGACTGCTCCAAGAATAACAAATGGTAACATGTTTTATATCTATTTAATATATTTTAATTTTAGGTCCTGACATATCTTGGAAATGGTTTTATTTTTTGTAGGAACGTTTAGAATATTCGCAATTTTAACGAGTTCATCCTTTTTATAAGAATCACACTTACGTGTTCCTATTTTAACGTACCCCTTTTTAGATACGGAAACTTTGGGAGGTGCAGGGTTACCACCATGTTTTACAATGATCGGTTTTGGTTTCATAGGAGCGGCACGACCTATAATATCGAGAACTTTAGATAATTCCTGTGTTTTCTCCCTGTATGGTGAAAAGTATCGATCTTTAAATATTCGATTAAACGTTGGTAATTTATCGTGACCAACTGGTGTCGCACGCAATCTAAAATCAGATACTTTATACGTAACCATACCCAAATAATCATGTGGTAAAACGCGTTCAATAAACTGAATAGTTTCCTGACCACTGAGTATTTTTTCACCTTTTAAGAAATGTCTTAATGAATTGAGAAAATAGTGAACGTCATACATATAATGTGATTCCCTGTATATACCGTGTTTACGTTTATAATCACCCGAATCTATCTCCGGGTTAGGTATACCGTTAATTGAAGAAAACCCAAAATCGTTTAACGATGCTTCTATACCGATATCATGAACTTTTAGAACTATATCGTCAATTTTAAACCGTCTTATACCTGTCGATTTAACATTGGTACTTATCAAAACGTTTTCGGTGTGTAAATCGTGGTGTCTAAACGATGGATACTTTTTATGTATTCTATATAAATTAAATAGTATGTGTGTTACTATAGTTCTTAAATGTATTGGACGGAGTGTACTTATATTATTTTTTATAAAACTGGATAAAGTACCACTATTTGCATATTCTGTATAAATTATAGAGTATTTATCACACTCTTGATACGCGTACATTCGCGTTCCACTCAATTTTTCTATCCGTTTACCTATTTTATATTCGTACTTATTTGAATCATTAGATACTTTTATTGCTACTGGTTTTTTACACTCTTTATCTACACACCCCAAAAACACTTCACCCATTTGCCCCTTACCAATTTTACGTAAACCTTTTTTATTACTTAAAGACCCATTTACACTAAAATTGGTAGTTGGTTTATAAAACACCTTTTCTGGTCTACACCCAATACCCTTAATAGCAGTTATTACATTTTTACCTAAAAGGTTTCTTTGTTTTTGTGTTTTAACATTTTTCTTATTTTTTGAAAGAGACGCAATTTTTTTCAAATCTTCGATGTGTCTTTCACGTTCCATACTGGTATAGAATAATATTTTATTCATCAATTTCTTCTTCCGTATATTCTTCTTCTACGATTTCATCACCATCGAGACCCTGGAATGCAAAGGATGGAAGTTTAGCGGATTGTTGGCAAAGAACTTGCGAAAGACGAACACTCACACCAAACTTGTTATCAATAAACCAGATCTGGTTTACGTCGACAATACACGCACACCTTTGACCCTTTTCAATTTGATCGACCGAAATCAACTCACGCGCCGAGTTATACGCCTCAGCCAAGAATTCACCAGAGGGTTTGGTCATGATTTTAAGTTTCATGGTATCCGGGTATTCATCTTTACCCTGACGAACGAGTGGTTTATACAGAGCTTCACGAATGACATTAATGTCATACGCTTTACCAAGCCATTCCTTGGAGTTATCAGCGACCGTCTTAATGATAATTTCATCAAGTTCTTTCAGTTTAGTCGAAAGTGCCATGGCGTCTTCGTTATCAGTATCAAAGGATAAGTCGAGCGAATATGAAGTTTTATTGGTAGCTTCATCAGTAAAAGCGCTCATACCAAACGGCGAACGCATAAACGGAAGTTGTAAATAGAGTTTCTTTTTACCATCTTGTGCATTGATGTACACGGTTTTTCCACCGTTCTTGTTTTTCTTCATTTTCGTGAAGACAACAGACGATGGTTCAAATTGTTCGGAAACTTGGATAATGTTAGACATTGTATTTTATATATCATATATATGAATCCAAACTTTAAGTCGGTTTTTTTTTCTTGATACAATATATATAAAATATACCAATGGGTCTTTTTAAAGATTGTGGTTGTGGATGCAACGGTAAAAAACAGGAACAAAAATTCCTAATTTCCATAATGTCCGCGTTAGTTTTCTTTGTTGTCGCAAACCCAGAAACATTTCGCGTTATGCGTAAAGTATTCGGGTCGTGGGTTTCCAGCCCAACTGGCTGTCCATCGACAGGCGGTCTCGCGCTTCACACGATTGTTTTCATGCTCGTCACATGGGGTATGATGAACATAAAGCGCGAAGAATATGCACCATTTGAGCCTATGACTGAAGAAGTTGTCGGGCCATCGCCAGTACCAGGACCCGCACCAGGTCCAACCCCACCACCAAAAATGGTCGATATGCCTTCACCATTACCAGGCATGTCTGAAGATCAATTTTCGACATTTGATTCAGGTATGAAACTCGAATCTATGGATTTGACTACCGACGGTGAAGCCGTCACGTGTTCGTGTTCCGACGGTAGAAGTGCTGTTATCACCCCTTAATTAGAATTCTTCATCGAATTCTATGGATGTTGTATCTTCATCCATTTTACCATAATCACCGACACGCTTTTCAAAAAAGTTTGTTTTACCGTCGAGTGATATATTCTCCATAAAATCAAAGGGATTTTTCGTGTTCCAGATTTTATCGTGACCCACTTGTTTTGATAATCTATCCGCGACATATTCGATATACTCCGACATTTTACCCGAATTCATACCTATGAGACTACACGGAAGTGCGTCCGTAATGAATTCCTTTTCGATCGTAACGGCATCTCTTATAATTTCTTCAATCACCGCACCCGATAGTTTGTTTTTTAACATGTTGAATAATTCAACCGCAAATTCTTGGTGCATACCTTCATCACGACTTATGAGTTCGTTACTAAAACACAAACCCGGGAGTAACCCTCTCTTTTTTAACCAATAAATAGCACAAAAACTACCCGAGAAGAATATACCTTCAACACATGCAAAGGCTAATAAACGTTCAGCGAATGGTCGTTTCTTATCAAACCATTTCATAGCCCATTTAGCTTTTCGTTCAATACACGGTATCGTTTGAATTGCCTCAAACAACTGATTTTTTTCAGTGGAACTTTTTATATATTTATCTATGAGTTTGCTATACGTTTCACCATGAACCATTTCGTTATGTGCTTGATACGCGTAAAATGAACGAGCTTCGGTAAGTTGAATTTCATCCGCAAAATTATTATTAATATTTTCAAAAACTATACCATCGGAACCAGCAAAAAATGCTAAAATATATTTTATAAAATGTTTTTCGTTATCACTTAATCCATTCCAATCGTCCATATCTTTGGAAAAATCAATCTCTTCCGCAGTCCAGTTGGACATCTGTGCCTTTTTATACAAAGACCATAAGTTTTCGTGTTTAATTGGAAATACAGTAAACCTACTGAGTGTTGGTAAAAGCATTGGTTCTGATTCTTCCAGGAATTCCTGGAATTCAAAGAAGTCTCCCACCAGGGTATCATTTACCAGTATTTGTGGGTATGTAGAAGCTTGTGTACCACATCTAGTTTTTAGTTCGATTTTATCAACTATTGTTTTTGTGTATTCGAGGTTATAGTCCTTGCAAAGGTTTACTGCGTGTTCGCAATACGTACATCCATCCTTGGATAAAATTTCAACTCCCATCTGTGCTAATACTTGTAAATATTTTTGTCGTAAAACTTTAGATATGATTAATTTTTATGAAATACAGCCTGGAGATTTAGTTCGGGTTCTCGTTAATATAGAGGATGATATAGAAGATGAACTGTACGCCACAGTAAAAGAAAACAATGAAGACTACCTTGTTGTTTCGTATTATTCCGAAACGTCCCTAACGTATAAATGTGCACGTTTATATGAATTAGATGAAACTAAAGACGAACTCGTTCAAGAAATGAGCCTTTCTGAACACCATCAGACCCCATCCTATTTCAAAAACATTAAGGATAACTTATACGCAATGATAGATGATATAGATTCGGATGAAGACAGTGAAATAATAGACGAATCTGATGATGACGGGAGTGATCTCGAGGACTTTATTGTCCCAGACGACGAAGTTGATGGGATGGTTATACCACCACCAAACAATGCTATTATTGATAAAGAATGGGACGAATGGGAACCTCGAAGCCCAGGTTCTATGCGTTTTAAGGAAATAGTAAATGTTATAGAAACACAAGCAAAAATACAAGCGGATGAACTGAATTTTTAAAACCTAAGTGCGATTTATCATTTTCATAAATATACCGATTTAGTATAAAAATGGAAGAACTCACTACTACTATATGGTCCCATGTGGACAAACTTTTAAAAAAACCATTACTAAAAAAGCCAATTAATACTTATACGTGTAAAGAATGCAACGGAACAAAAGTGTTCTCAAAAGAAGGTATGCCAACGTGTTCGGAATGCGGACTCGTTGATTCTATGTTCATAGACGAAAGTCCTGAATGGACAAGTGGTATATCCGACGATGGTAAAATAAACGACCCTTCGAGATGTGGTGGACCGAACGCAAACCCCGAACTCTTTTCTCAAGCGTGGGGTAAAGGAACGATTATCGCAACACAACACACATCCACGTATGAAAATAAACGTATGGCTAAAATTAACTTTCATCAATCCATGAACCATAAAGATCGCGCATTATTTCACGCGTATAAAAGTATAGATGAAGCATGTCCAAACTTACCCGAGTCGGTTTTAAAAGATGCTAAAATGATGTATAGAAAATTTAATTTAGAAAAGCTGACGAGAGGTGCGGTTCGTTCGGGTATTAAGGGTAACTGTGTTTTATACGCGTGTCGTTTATCGAAAATTCCAAGAACGACGAAAGAAATTGCAGATATGTTTAGAATAAATAGTAAAGATATTAGTCGAACAACGCAAATGTTTACAGAAACACTTTTAGGTAAAACAGAAAAAAACTATGTTACACGACCATTCGATGTTATGCAAAGGTTACTCAATGAATTTACAGTTACAAGAGAACAACGACTTAATTGTAATAAAATGTGTTCCAAACTTGAAAATTGTTCGGAACTTATGAGTAAAACACCAAACAGTGTGGCGTCGACTATCATTTATTTCGTTCTTAAGGATATTTTTACAAAAACCGAAATATGTGAAAAGTGTGGTATATCTATACCAACACTAAATAAAATTGAAACTATAATTAAAAAATACTTAGAGGAATAGAACACTAAAATTGTAATATGATAAAATTGTTTTTAAGTACCCCATGTTACGGTGGTCTTTGTTTAGAAAAATACATGATAGGTATCATAAAACTTCAATTACTCTTAATAAAGGAGGGTATTCAACTCATGATTGATACAACGGAAAATGAAAGTCTCGTACATCGCGCACGTAATGTTGCCGTTGGTCGGTTCATGCAAAAAACGGATGCGGATTATTTTATGTTTATAGATGCAGACGTCGATTTCGATCCAAATTCCGTTGTTCGCCTCTTAAAATCGGGACACGATGTCTCTGTCGCTATTTACCCTAAAAAAGTCGTCATGTGGGATCAAGCTAAAACTGCGATAGAAGCAGGTGATACTCGAGATTTATCCATGCTTTCATCCAGTTTAGTCGCAAATATTGGTGCTACACAAAGATCGGTCGTAAACGGATTTGTTGAAGTTTTAGATGGTCCAACAGGTTTTATGGTTATTACCCGAAAAGCGTTCGAAAAAATGCATGAAAAATATAAAGATCTCGATTGTAAAAATGATCATCAAAATCGTGACTTTGACGACTATTGTGCGGTATTTGATTGTATGATTGATCCTGAGAATAGACGATACCTTTCCGAAGATTATGCGTTTTGTAGACGATGGCAACAAATAGGTGGTAAAATATATGCGGATTGTAATACAACATTAGGACATGTCGGTAATTTACCCTTTAGTGGGTGCTTAAATGAAAGGCTTAAGGCTTAGAGTATATATGTAATAAAATATGAGAATAGCGACAATACTCGTAACACGTGGTAAATCATGTCATGTAAAAACATTACACACAATCCTTAAATTTAATTTAAAGTGTATGCAAAGGGGTAATACAGAAAATGAAGTTGTTTTTGTAGACGATGAACCTTTTGAAAAAGCTGAAATGATTTATAAATATTTAAAAAGTCACGATCGTATTTTCTTTATTGATTTTGGTATAAGTGTTGATGAAGCTTCACTTGATAAAGTATTTGATAAAAACGATAGTATTGGGTGTCTCGTTTTTCCAGGTGTTACTGAAGGTATAGATTGGGGTATGTTCAAAGAAAAAGTGGTTTCAAAGTCTAAGGAACCCGTTGAACAAATTGGGTTACATTTCGATACAATAGTCGCGAATAAAATTTCAGATGATATGTATTCCGTAAACGAAACATCGGCAAAGTCGTGGGTTATGATGAATAAAAATGTTATGAAACATTTAAAAGATAAGAAAAATGGTGCGTTTAAGATACACCCTAGAATGAAAAATATGTTTTTAAAATTTAAAGAGGCTGGTATCAAAATTCATGCATATACAGCAGCTAAGTTGATTATGACGTATAGTCACGAATGTGTAAGTAATATACTCAACGCTGCAGGTGTTAAATCAAATTAAAGAATAGAGTAATTATATAGAACAGAATGACACGTGTGTCTGTAAAGTCGGATGATCCACTTTACAAATATGCGATCTCCTTTATGGAATCCAAATGGGGTACTAAAAAAGGTATATTTCCGGGGTGCCAACCAATTTCAATAGAAAGGGAACACTTTCGTATACTCGCAAATAACGAGTACGTTGTATGCGAAAAAACGGATGGTACGAGATACATGATGTTGGCGTTTATGTTTGAAAATCGAAAAGTGTGTGTTTTCTTAAACCGTGCTCTTGAAATGTTCATATGCCCACTTAATTTTAGACGACCGATATATGAAGGTACGATACTTGAAGGTGAATTATACGAGAATACATTTATGATATATGATTGTTTAATGACATGCGGCGAAGTTATTGGACAACAAAATTTTTTAGAGCGTCTCGAACATTGCGAAAAAACAACTAAAAAGATGATGGTTTTAAAAACGGATCCAATACTTTTAAAGGTTAAAACGTTTCATCTTCATACCGAGTTTAACAAGTTCATGGATGTATATCTCCCGACCGTCAAACAAGAAATGGATGGTCTTGTTTTTACACCTATAAACGAACCCGTGCGTACAGGTACACACGAAACTATGTTCAAATGGAAACCAAGGAACAAAAATACGATTGATTTCAAAGTGAAGAAAGGACCAACCGTCGAAACACCGGGGTGTGTACCTGGTCCACCCGTATGGCGATTGTATATACAAGATAGAGGTAAACTTATACACGAATCTCAGATACCAATTGAACGCATGTCCGAATATAAATGGTTGAGAGAAAATGATATTGTTGAGTGTATGTACGTCACGTGGGAAAAAGGTCCTCTATGGTGGAAACCATTAAAAAAACGAACCGATAAGACGTTTCCAAATAGTCGACGAACGTTTTATAGAACACTCGTGAATATTAAGGAGGACATTCAGATGAAGGAGTTTTTAGACTGTAGACCAAAATGTAATGACTATCTTCTTTAGGTAATTCACTTAATTTACCTAAACTATCATCATCTTGTATGATCCAATCTTCACCGAATTTAGACATAGATATGTAATGACCACCCCATTGAACACCTTTATGAATTATAGAACCACGTAAATCGTACCCCATTTTTAAAGATGTATCAACTTTTACATTACTTTTTTTATCGAATGATACAAGTAGAATTTTTGGTTTCTTAGATATAAAACACCGTGTTGTTGCGACGTGGTGTTTCACGTTATCGTTGTCGACATATCCTTCAACCACGTTCCAATTGTATCCTTCCTCTATCATTTCGTCTATACTTTTTACTTCATTTTTCATATTTAAAATATGAATACAAAAGGGTGTTTTTATAACATTTTTACTTGCGGGTGATAGTGTTACTTGTGTTGTTTCACCGTAAAGGAGATCTTTAATTATAGGGTACCCCTTTTCGAGTATATCTATAATACATAATAGAGCGTCCTGAGCATCATGAGGATCACCTATTTTAAACCGAGGGTACAATTTCACAAATTCTTTTAAAAGTGGTTCGAGTGTAAAAACCTTAACTTCATGCGTTGAAAAATAAACATGTACAACGTGTTCGTATATTTTTGTAAATAAACAATCACCTTCGTATTTATTTCGTACTATATGAGATGATATATCGTGTATATGTAGAAAACACTGTATAGCCGAATTAAAATAACACGTGTTTCCAATGTTTGTAAAACCGTGCATCTAAAAAAGGTGTATAAAAAAGGCTTAAGAAGAAGACGCGATACATAAATGTAAGAAAACATGAACGTACATAAAATTTGTGATACAATTCAACCCATCCTTGATAAATACAAGAATGAGGAACACGTTGAAATGGAATTTCGTCTCGGTAAATACAATGGGACCTTCTTCGATACGAATATAGGTGAAAAGATGTATATTAATCTAATGAAAGGTCTTAATAAATACCCTGGTTGGGAACGTATTGAAACGTCACAAACTGACGTCTTTTTCCGTGAAAAGGATAATCTTCGTATAACAATAGATGAATCTACAAACGAGGAAACTATCGTGAAAAAAGAACGGGTACATATCGAAGATTTTAAACAAATCAAGGATACACCTTTTGATATACGGTTTGCCGTATGTAAAGAAATTCCTATGGAACATGATTATGAAAGTGAAATGGACGGTAAAAAAACGAAAACACGTACATCGTATATTCGTAAAAATGTATCTATTGATATGACATCTATTTCTGGTAACACTCAAGATATGGATTCGGAAGATCCATTTACATACCAAATTGAATTTGAAATTATAAAACCCCAAAATGTTGAAGATAAGGATACATTATTTAATATTATTCATAAAATAAAAGATTTATTTATTATGTTAAATTAATATAAAATGTTTGTCACTTTTAGTGATTAGTAAAAAGAAAAATTATATTTCAAATCGAACATCCTTCTCAAGGAGATACTTTGTATAAAATAAAAAAAAGTTTTTTTGGGTAATCGCAAAAAGTGACAAACATTTTATAATAATTATAATGTTACTATATCATATACAGTATGATCATAGCTTGGATACTTATACTTATAATTATACTATTTGTATTACGTGATATTGATATTACAGGTGAACGTGTGTCGGTTCTTGGATTTTCAACAAAATACTTTTATATGTCAAATGGTGAATCGAGGAAGATGTATGAACAGATGCGTAAGGATGGTATACCTGATGAATCACTTAAAGAATTTATAATGATGGAAGATCGATTTCTTAACCTCGAACGTTTATCGGTATGTACACAAACCTCGAGAATAATTGAGGCATTCGGTCTTTCTAAACAAATAACAGATGGGTTTCTCGGGTACGATTTTTCGTATCATGCGAAACACCTTAAACAAATTGCTGAACCACATAAACTTATAAATCGAAGTATAGTATGTTCGTAAGGTACAAAAGTGTACGTCGATGGGTTCCCGGTTCCATCTTATGCATATTATCGTATATGAATAGCATAAGATTTTGGTCATCGGGGTCACGATATTTTTCTAAATATTCTTCAGCATTATCACTGTTTATAAAATCATCCGTACAATGGTATTCAATTTCTAATTTACCCATAGTACACCCACCTTTTCTTTCAATGCTTATATAATCTGCTAAAGTATAAAATATACTATCTATAATGCTCGACAAAATATATTTATTCCAACGATCTTTATAATCTATAATAAAGTCATTTGTATTTTGTCGGACACGTTTTAATATTAATTCTCTTGGATCGTCCATCTTTTATTTATTTTTGCGTTTATTCTTTAACGCTGATGGTGTATTTTGTTGAAGTTGACGTTTTATCATAACGTAATTCTTTATTTTAGTACTATTAAGAGCGTACGTCTTTGGTAAATTTGTCGCGTATTTTATAACATTATTTACCATATTTTTACCAAACTTACCGTATAACTTTTGTGCCTCATTTCTGAGAAGTTTTTTCTTAAGGGTATTTTCTTGGTTAAGTTTCATATCTTTGACCATAGCCTTTTTGATATCGTTCGCGACCATCTTTCTTATAACACCGTTACGTGTAGTTACATTAAGAGAATTATTCTTTTCGGCCTTATTCAATTCTCTCTTTACATCACGTACATTTTTATCCAAATCCATAACTTTACCATACTTTGTCATCCACTTTTTACCATACATTTTAACGAGATCGTTTCTTATACCCGTATCATTGAGTCGTCTTTTCTGATTGGTCGCGTTTCGACTTCTTCTCATTTTAAGCGCGTATTCCATTTCATTGGCGAGTGAATTTGGGGAATTTGGTTTATCTTGAAGTTTATCACATAACATTTTTACAGTATCCTTATCGTCGATCGTGATACCTTTGGATAATGCCATCGCAACGAGTTGGTCCTTTTTCATTTTTCGACACAATTTTCCATCTATTTTTAAGTTGGATGTACCTTTCTCAATCGCATCGAGTGCGGAACATATAACATTTTTAGTATTTTTTTGACGTACCCCAACAACACCCAACTTTTTAGCAACGTCGAGTAAAACTGGTTTTGTAAGTCTATCACACTTACGTCCACCTATTTTCATAGTACCATCTTTATCGTAAGAAATAGAAACGTTTTTAGGTGTAGTTTTTTTCTTAGTTGTACCCCGTTTCTTTGGGATTTTAAAACAACACTCGGACCCTTGTGGATTTTTACGAACTTCAAACCCATCTTTACACGGTGGACGACGTGGTTTAGGACACGTAGACGCTTTTACACTTTTCATCATAGGAAGTTTTGGTAGGTTTACATTACGGTTTACCAACCCCATTGTGTACCCTAAAACATGGAGTAGTTTTACCATATCAACACCTACTTTATATGCGTTTTCGAGGTCATCTGGATCACTTTCACCTTGAACTTGAACAACACCCGAACCAAGTTTCCCAGATTTGGTCGATAAAACGAAATTATGATCTTTGTACGTCATGTATAAAAAAGGTGTTAATTCAGACTCGTAACTAATACTTTGTGCTTTTACCGGATTTTGTTGTGAGATTCTCGTTAAATCGAAGTTTACATTTGTATTAAAGAACCCCGCGATATTGTTATATTCAATTTCATTATATAAAAATCCCTGTTTTTGTGTATACGTATCAATTAAATATTTACGCAAAGCTTCAGGTTGTTTTTTGAGATTACTGGACCCTAAAAACCCACCCGAAAAACGAATTTTACCATTACTGTAAATGACAAACGTAAAATTTTTACGCTCAGTTCCGTCCATGGTGTACCCACTTAACTGTACAGAAAAGAACTCTTTATTTAAATCACCCTTTAAACCAAAATTAGACGTGTGTATGGCACCCGTCTGAAACCTCCCGTAATACCCCTTAATCTCGTTAAGATCTAAGGTTAAACCGGGTGCTATTTGAGCGTGTCCCTTTGGTTTTTGTTTTAAAATGTATTGTAAATCTACACGTTTTTCATCCTTTGAAAACTTTTTATTTACAAGAACATTATACATACCCGGATGAAATTTTCCAATTTTGAGACCACCTTTTTTAGACGGCGTTGTCTGAATAGACACATTCGAATTTTTTACAAATTGCCTGGGATCCATATCTTAATCTAACGTGATATTTTAATTAATACTCATTACCAAATGTAATATCTTCATTCACTATATCTACACCAAATATGAACGCCTGTCTGGGGTAATTACGTCCCTTGTATGTGAGTGTTACTTCACGAACTTCTATTTCACGCTGACTGAACGGACCCACGTAAAAATCCTGAGTAAATCGAGGTTTTCCAAGATTATTTGCTTGACAATGCGAATTGAATAACGCGACGAATTCTTTTTGTGGACAAAATAAGTCTTTCCCGTATTTTACACCCGTCGATTGCATGAAGTTTTCAAGTGTACTTGCGATCGTTGCGACTTGTTTTTGAACCGTCTTGAAATATTCGGGGACGACATTCCAAATATCTCGATCTGCGTACTTTTGTGCATATTCAAGATAAGCACGAATACACTTTTGAAGTATGATGGGTAATTCTGCATCAAGTTTATATTCAAGCGTTGGGTCGGCATCTTTGACCTGTTTACCAAAGTTCCACGTAAGAATACGACGCAAAACACTACCTGAATTATCTTTCCAATTTGGAACTTCATTACCACCAAGTACACCAGGTGTAGACCATTCGAATGATTTAGCTTTTTCGTGTTTTACCGCGATGGATACGTCTTCACCAGATACAATAGACTGAAATTCAGCCTGTTCGAGTTGTAAATCACCTTTTACTTCTGGGGCTATGAACATGAATGCATCATAAATGGATGATAATCCAAATTTCTTTTCAACATTATTTGAAAGTGTGCGTACATCGTCGGCGTTATAGAATTTACGGAACACTTTGGTGATAAGCGTCGATTTACCTGAACGCGCAATACCTTTTAAGAAAGGTATAACCTGCCATGTATCTATATCATTCACATCAAAACATAAACGACCACCCATAACATACATCCATTTAGATACATCCGAATCAAACTTTTGGTACTCGAGAATCGATTGAAAAAATGGTGTTGGAATATCATACCAGTTTTCGAGGTGTTCGTAATTCGTAAATTCCTTATCGAAATATTTACAACTTACAATGGTTTGATCAAGATTTTTAAATTCACGCGACTCGTACGTATAAAAGTTCGATTCATAGAGTCCTGTTTGCGCAGACCACTCTTTACCTATAAAAATACCGTTTTTAAACGACCAGACGTGTCTATTTTTAATAATCTCTGGAAATTGCATATCTTTACAATGTGTTAAATGTCGAATAACGTCGTTATATGCTGATCCACGACTCGATAAATTTTTCCAAAGTTCGTATCGTGTTTCTTTCTGTGCAACCCCATAAACATAATCCTGTATTGTTTCGACCTGTTTCCATGCACGTGTATCTTTACCATCTTCGGTCTTGATTTGTGTACAACAGTACCCCTTGTATCTTTTAACATTCGTTTCGTAAAGGTTTTGCAAACACGCGAGAATTGCCTGTTGGTATGGTGCCAGTTCTTCCACCTTTTCCATGGTCGAACACCTAAAAATGGATGGATCTGATTCTGGGTTTATAGGAACATACGTCGGATTATTGATACGTTCGTGTATACGCGCCGCTCTAAAAATAATTTGCCATGCATCGTCGACTTGATCAATAAGACGATTTATACGCATGGATATTTTCATATCTTCATCGTCTTCGGTATCTAAAAGTTTTAAAACTTCAGCCCGATGATACATTTGTCCCAACTGCATTTTTAGGCGTTTATGGTTTCCAGAAACAAGTTCAACGTCAAACCGAACGGGTAATCCCGTTTCAGGGTCGAGGTCCTGAGGATTTATAAAGTTTTTATATCCAAGTTGGAACGATATCATACTATTATCCGTAGTATTGATGTCCCACATATCTTCTAGTTCTGATAGAAGGTGCATAAACTCTTCAGGGTTGAGTGATTGAATCTGGTTAGACCACATAATAGCATTGGATTCACGTTGATTTGATTCCGAACTAATAAAATGTGTTTCCTCCATTTTCTTTTATTACATATGGATTATTTTTCTAAGTTAATTTTTTTGCATTTGAGATAACATTTTTATAAGAATTTTGTTTTGAACTTCCATCTGTCTGGAAATATTTACCAGTGCGGAACATACGGTATCACCATCTTCGGTCGCGAGGACCGAACTTAAGAGTCCACCCATATCCATCATATATTCTTCATCATCATCATCATCTGGCATTTCAAGGTCAAGATCAAGATCATCGACTATAGATTCTTCATCTTCAATTTCTTCGATTTCTTCGATTTCTTCGATTGGTTCAAGAAGGGGTTCTTCTTGATCGGTCATTTCTATATACCAGGAAAAATAGGGTCGGGTTTTTTCGCGGGTCTCACCCGAAAAAAAAATCTCTGCCTATAGTACAAAAACAAACAATATGGCCGGTGGTCTCATGCAACTCGTCGCCTACGGCGCCCAAGATGTCTACTTGACTGGTAACCCAAAAGTCACTTTCTTCCAGGCGGTTTACAAACGCCACACTAACTTCGCGATGGAAAACATCGAACAAACTGTCAACGGTACTGCCGCGAGCAACGGTCGCGTTTCCGTCACGATCGCCAGAAACGGTGATTTGATCGCGGATATGTACGTTGAATTGACCGCGAAAGACGCTGTTGATGTTACAGGCCTTGATGCCTGGGCCGCGGAACGTGCCATTAAGGACGTTGAATTGTCCATTGGTGGCCAAAGAATCGACAAGCACTACCAAAAGTGGTGGAGATTGTACGCGGAATTGTACATGGACGAATCCAAGAAGGCGAACTACGGTAAGATGACTTCTTGCAGAGGTGTCGAGTCCGGACACGCGTCGGTCTTCTTGCCACTCATCTTCTTCTTCAACAGAAACCCAGGATTGGCCTTGCCATTGATTGCCTTGCAATACCACGAAGTCCGATTGGACTTTGACTTGGCTGCCGACTTTGGTGCCAACTTTACCACCTTGAAGGTGTGGGGTAACTACATCTACCTTGACACTGAAGAGCGCAGACGATTTGCGCAAAAGGGTCACGAATACTTGATCGAACAAGTCCAACACACTGGTACCGACACTGTTGGTGCCACTGATAAGCAAATCAGATTGTCCTACAACCACCCAGTTAAGGAATTGGTCTGGTGCGTTGATAAAGGTGGTTCTGGTGATGGTTTGTCTGCTAACTTGTGGAACTTTACGACGGCGGATACTGTGGTGTGCAGTAGTAACTTGGCCTCCTTGGCTATTTCCAACTGTTATGTCGCGCCATCCATGCTTGGTGCGCCACTCGTAACTGTTGATGGTTCCACTGTATTTAACGAATCTGAATCGGGTGCGCTCGATACCTTCAAGTTGGTCCTCAACGGTCAAGACAGATTTAAGGAACAAAAGGGTGTTTACTTCAACACCGTCCAACCATTCAACCACCACTCCGGTTCCCCAATGCCAGGTGTCTATTCGTACTCCTTCGCGCTTAAGCCAGAAGAACACCAACCAACGGGTACCTGCAACTTCTCCAGAATCGACAACGCGCAAGTTGCGATTAAAACGAGAGATGCTACTTTGAACACTCTCCACATGTTCGCGACGAACTACAACGTCCTCAGAATCCAATCGGGTATGGGTGGCCTCGCGTTCTCCAACTAAGCGTCTATTAAGCGTTTAAAAATTTAAAAAATAAATAAAATTTACAATTTAAAAATTAAAATTTAGACCAAATTTTAAAGTTTAACCCCCAAAACTCGACGCAGTTTTTGCATGACGTTAGGATCCGGAATGGATTTACCTAATTCGTATGAAGAGATGATATCTGTTGATACGTGTATAAGACCCGCGAGATCCTTTTGCGTATACTGTTTTGCAACACGTGCCCGTTGGATCGTTAATCCTGTTTCTTTACTGACTTTCTTGTGTGTACCGGCTAATTCGGCTTCTTCGAGCTTTTGTTCCGGTGATTTTCCCGAATATTGACCCCGTTTCGGTAACCTAATTTCCTGACCCATGAACTTGACGTATTTTTCTTTTTCTCGTGTTTTATCAATTTTGCCACGAATAACGACTGGATCCCAATCTTGGTAATGGTTCATTTTGTTTCAAAGAGACTTAAAATTTTAAGTAGT
>Ga0255763_1002789_pt1 | contig 16202 bp, 7 predicted proteins | sample 041ome_2_FD_179963 | JGI IMG/M metagenome (GOLD analysis project Ga0255763, IMG submission 179963) | Coastal salt marsh microbial communities from the Groves Creek Marsh, Skidaway Island, Georgia - 041406US metaG (version 2) | ecosystem: Environmental > Aquatic > Marine > Intertidal zone > Salt...
CGATCAAAATCTTCGTAATTTCCATGTGGCTCACCGCCACATTCTTGTTGATTTCGAAGGTGTACGTGTACTTGGCCGGGTTCGCGGCTTTGTACGCGGCTTCTGCTGCCGCCTTAGCTTCGGCTTCTTTTGCTGCTTTCTCCGCCGCCGCTTTCTCCGCTGCAATAGCGGCAGCGGAAGATTCAACGTCATAAGTGAAAGTCGCAGGACTCGGCCACGAAGCGGACCCGCGGTTCTCCGTCTCCTTCATCACTTCTTTGCCATCGAGAAGAATTCTCCAACCTGGCGCGTATTTCGGTCTCCAGTAGGAGATCTCAAACTCTTTCACCACCTTGCGAGTTTTAATTTCTAAAACTTGCGTACCAGTCGCGAGGATAGAGTTTTTCCAGTTCAGGTAACTCGTGGTGGTATCGTCGAGCATGACGGTTTTGTCCGTTCCGTCTCTGATGCCACTTTGCTCCAACAAGACGGTGACCAAATCGGCTTCAGGGAATTCACCGTCGATCAAAATCTTCGTAATTTCCATGTGGCTCACCGCCACATTCTTGTTGATTTCGAAGGTGTACGTGTACTTGGCCGGGTTCGCGGCTTTGTACGCGGCTTCTGCTGCCGCCTTAGCTTCGGCTTCGGCTTTTGCGGCGGCAGCGGCTTCGGCCTCGGCTTTGAGTTTATCTTCTTCGGCTTTCGCCGCCGCCGCTTCAGCCTCCGCCGCCGCCTTCTCCGCGGCTGCTTTCTCCGCAGCTTTTTTTTCCGCGGCCGCAAGAGCTTCCTCGGCAGCCTTTGCTTCAGCCGCTTTTTTCGCCGCTTCTTCTTCCGCAGCCTTCTTCGCCGCGGCCTCTTCCTCGGCAGCGGCTTTCTCGGCAGCCTCTTTTGCTGCCTTTTCGGCCGCTTCTGCCGCCTCTTTGGCTGCTTTCGCCGCGGCCTCCGCCGCAGCCGCTTCGGCTTTTAATTTCTCCGTCTTTCTTCTCAAAGCTTCGAACGATTCCGCTTCCGCATCTTCGCTGATGGTTTTTTCATCGTTCACGATCGGTTCAGCTGTTTGCTCGTAAGAGGTCACAGTCGTGCTCAAAAAAGAGTTCAACTCGTCCGAGGAAAAATTGGCGCTCGAAAGCGTTGCAGACACCGTTTCCGCCTCGGATTTATCCGAAACCGAGATCTCGTACGTCACTGAGACGGTATCTGTCGTGCTTCCAAGCTTGGAGGCTTCCATTTTTCTAGCCTCTCTCACCGCTTCCTTCGTCAACGGTTTCCCGCCTAACGCCGCCGAAACAATGATGGACACTTGGCTCGCGTCGACACCGGCTGCGGATGCGATGAACGCTTTCAAAACCTCGTCGTTCTCTGTAACCGCAGTCGTGATATCTTTTCCGGACAAAGTGAGCGAACCTTTGACATAATACGTCTTGTCCGCCTCCTCGATCGTCTCCGAGCACTCGCTCGGTTGCGTCGCGCCGCAGGACCCGTCGCAGGCACCCCAGGTGTACCCAGTCGTATCGTCTCCTGCTGAAAACACGCGGTTGTAAAACGTCGCGCCATCGCTCTTGAACGAAGTTGTGCACGAACTCAGCGCAAACGGCCCGCCCACCGTATCCTTGATTGGAGACGAGTGCACAGGGCATCTCGCGTCGCTCTCCATCGACTCGCACCCAATATCCTTAATTGGGGATCCGGTCCCATCCAAACGATACAAGAAGAACCCAAACTGTTCTCCTTCGCTGAGATACTGACTCGCATTCGGTAACTCGTACGTCCCGCACGACGACTGGGTCATTTCGACTGCAGAGTCGAAATCGAACTCGGAGGACATGGACTTAGTAATCAGCTTCGCACCGACGACGTTGGAATAGTTCTCCACGTCGAACGGGATTCGCGAGCCCGGCGAACAGGCGAGGGAAAGGACGACTTTCGGAACCGCGTCACCTTCTCCCCCGAGTTTAGGAGAAGACACGAAAAGACCACGGTCGCTGTTGCCGCGAAATAATGCGTTACCTAAAAACGCGCTGGAGTTGTTGTTCGCGAGCAGCGAGTGCGTAAAAGCCGGGTGCGCGTATCCAACCGTCGCGAGGATGGCGAGAAACAGCAACGCTGCGAACGACGATTTTTTCCCGAAGGATGATTTCTTCTCATCTCTCGTCTTCTCCAGCAAAGGCGTCGTCTCGAGTCGCCCGCATGATTTCTCCGCAAAAACCATCGTCACGGAACGATGCAGTTCGTCACGACGACGGGAGTTTTCAAGAAGTTCTGAAAGTGTGTGTGTGAGTGTGTGTGCGCGTTAACTCAGAACCAAGCAAGAAAGGAAATTATAACCAATTTTCTTTTTAGTGTTGGCTTTTTCCTCCGCGTCTTACTTTTTAGGGTTTCAGAAGCCGGAAAACTCTTTTCCCCACGTGGGGAAAAAAACGCATTCTTTTCACACATGCGCGCAAAAAAGAAGAGATACCACAACACACAATAAAACGATGACGACGACGACGACGGAAAATAACGCGAGCGAAGAAGAGCGTCCTCCGCCTCCTTTTCCACCTTCCGAGAAGTGGACGATTGGAGAACCGAACACGCCGTACGAGCTCAACACGGACAACACGGCGAAAGATCCGGTAGCGTTTCGAGACGCGCTTTTACGAGACGAGGAGAAACGCCCGGAGATTGAAAAAGAGAAAGACTTGGCGGTGCATCTGTTGGGCGAAGACGTGGGCAAGTTTCAAGAGTGCTTGAAGGATTTCATCGGCAAGGTATCGTCGTCATCATCAGCAGCAGCAGCATCAGCAAATGTTGTTTTGTTTTGTTTTGTTTTGTTTTGCGTCGTCGTCGTCGTCGTCTTCGTTGCGGCCCGCGTTTGTGAACTTTTTCTTAAAATCGTTCCAACGATGATTTTCGAAACGCGCGAGATCTACAAGTTTTTCCCACCAAAGCGCCTCTCGTATTCTTCTCTCCTTTTCGCTCGAATTTAATCATCCTTTCATCAGTAATAACGATGCCTTCTCCTTCCGAAACAGATTAAACGTCAACAAGAAAACGACGAAGCTTTCGACATGCAATCCTCAGATTTGATGCGCGCGCGATGCACCGTCCCTCGAGATCCAACCGTCCTTTACGAAGGCATGCGAAGAGCCGGGTTACAATACGGTCCGTCGTTCCGTTTATTGTCGCAAGTCTGGATTCCAGAGAGAACGCATCTCGAGCAGTGTCGCGCGGTGGATGAGGAGAACGCCGATCCGGTACGAACGGCTGGAAACATTGAGATCGCCGAGCCCGGACATTAAAGACGCGCGCGCGCGGGCGCCAAAGAGAGAGAGAGACAGAGTCACATACCGTTATGTTAAAATATATTTTACACGAGAACCCGAATAAAAAACCGCACGTTAAATATCACGACACGCACGCATCACGAATACGTAGTTTTAAAACAAACACGAACGGAGCGAAAAAAGAGAGAGCATATATGATTTACTTTTTTCTCTTCTCTCTTCTTTTCGCGTCGTCGTCGTCGTCGTCGTCGTCGTCGTCGTCGATGACGACGCACGAGGGAAAAGAGGGTGGAATTTTCGTTCCGATGCCACCGCCGATACCGGAAGACTTTGACGGCGACGTGTACGTACACACTGAGAAATACGAATATACGCATCATTTCGACGACGAGAACGATGACATCAGCATCAAATCGGCTTCCGGGAACGGAGGACGACGACGAAGAGTAGAAACAGAAGAAGAAGAAGAAGAAGATGATGATGAACAAAGAAGTAAAATCCCGCTTTTGAATTCTGCTTTTTATTCAAAACAACAAAAAAGAAAGCGAGAAGAAAAAGAAAAGATGACATTCAAGGCTTTGAAAAACGCGCGAGAAGCGCTCGAGAGAGCGAAGAATGGTAAAACGAGCGAATTAGAGAGGAATTTAGAGACGTTGGGTAGGTATTTGGAGGATATGGAGAGTGTTTTATCTGGCAAGGGCGACGACGATGGAAGCATAGTAGTGGCGGATTTGACAAAGAAGAAAGAAGACTATATCGACGTCAAAAATAACGGCGGCGGTGGTAGACATTCCTCCCATCTATCTCGGAAAAGTTATAGCACTGATGATAATAAGTATCAACGACGAAATGATGACGAAAACGGGAAGCGATTGTTGAGATTGGCGTCGGTGCAGAAATTTCCGCATCCGATAACGTCGGTAAGATTTACCAGGCACCGAGAGCGCGATTTGAGGATGGAGATCTATGATACTAAAGGTGATAGAGACGATGAAACCGTGCAAACAGGTATTAAAACGACAATGAAAGTTATGCCTGGAGTGGACGATGTCGTGCCAAAGATTGTGCTGGTTGCAGACGAGAAAGGTACGCTGTTCGCGCTGGACGTGAAATCTGGTGAAATTTTATGTAAGCACGACGTCGAAAAGAGTGGCAGAAATGCCATCACAACGATCGAATCTTATGCAGTTGCACAGAACGATAGTAATGGTGGTAGTAGTAGCAGTAGTAGCAATAGTGCTGGTAGTAGTAAAGGTAAAAGTAGTGAAAAAGCGGTCGATACGAGAATCGTCGTGGGACGTGCCGATGGATCGGTAACCTTTTTTACGATGAGCTTAGACGGTGGCGATGAAAGTAATGACGGTAGCCCCGCGTCTTTGAGACATTGTGGAACGTTCACTCCAACGACGACGATGGCGACAATGGAAACTGGAAGCAGTAGAAGCAAGAAGCAAAGCTTCACTTCTGAAGCGTTATCGCAAAGACACGAAGAAGAAAAACAAGGTAGAGATGTCGCCGTAGTTGCCTCATACGTTGCGATGCTTCACAACGGCGAACGACGAGTCATTGTCGCGAACGGTAAAGGTATGATTACGATTTTAAAAGAAGACAAGGACACCAGCGCCATCAATAACAATGCGAAGGTGATTCTGAGCGAAGAGTCAACGTTTACCTCGGAACAAACGAATATACGAGGTAGAATTGTGTCTTTTCAATCCGTGATGCCCTCGAAGGCGAAACGCAAGAGACTGCGACAACAAAAACAACATCGAGAAAAAACGGATATTATGGCGATAACCTCTCGCGGTGAAATTCTTATCCTTTCTTTATCGCTATCATCGGATCTTTCAAGCTTCGAAGTCGTTCCTTGTACCGCTCCTGGCGGTCACGTGCGAACAGCTTTTGATGCGGTCAGTGACGGAGATTTTGAGCCAACGAGTTTGAAGAATTCCGCGCATGTCGTACTCGATGCATCGCAGCTGGCGTATTTAAAAGTCACCGGACGAGAAAACCTTGATAAAGAGGAAGAAGACAGAACAACCCCTCACTACTCGTGTTTGCTTTCGAGCGCGCGCCCTTTGAAATTTGGTCTTTCGCTGCTTTCCTCTTCCTCTTCTTCCTCGCCCGAGGATAAAGAAGCGGAGAATTTGACTACGATCAAAGTTATTTCGCTCCGTGATGGAGTCACCGTCTTATCAACGTCTCCTTCATCCTTCTCTCCATCGTCGCCGTCGTCGTCTACTCTGTTTAATGGCATACGCGCGTACGAAACGAACACAGATTTTAAAACCAGAGGCGGTGATGAGGCAACGTACTTCGCAAAAGACGGCGTCAAATTTTCATGGCGCGACGTTTTATACGACATCACGAAAGGCGAAGAGGATGGCGAACAACTGGATAATATTGAAAATGCCAACGCGAATGCCGCAATCATCGCCGCCACTGGCGATGGTCGTCGAACCATCGCGTTAGCCCTTCCATCGCACCCGTCTGTGTTAATTTTCTATCGCTGGCAAGGCGGCATGTCTGAACTCGAGAGAAACAGAGCCCTGATGCGTCAACAACACCACAAAAACGCGTATTCGGCCAGCGATACTGTTTTCAACGCATTCACGCGCGTGCTAGAGTCCAAAATAACCCCGGCTGTTCTCGTCGGACTCGTTTCTTATTATACATTTTTCGTGAAGAACAAAGACGCCGCAGTGAGAATCAACGAAAGGGCTCGAATAGATTACGCAAAGCTGATGCACACAGCGCGGCAGCAGCAGCTTCAAAACGGGGATCCTCCTCAGTTCAAACGAGATTCGAGGAAATTGTATCGAGAATTTGATCCAAAAAAGTTCAGGAGAGAGGTCTTGGTCCCGATAGAAAAGATGAAGATGACGAGTAAAAGTAAGACAACTGTCGTGAAAGACGAGGCACCTGCTGGTGCATGAAGTGTAGCATTTCATCATGTCGTTAATTGTAATAGTACGATGGCATGTAGGACTCAGATGCAAACATCAAGAGCTTTTTAACATATTACAATTGATCTTGCTGTGCATTTTCTTAGTTCGACGACGCCTTTTGTTTCTCTCTTTCCTCTCTCGCTTCGATGATGGCTTGCGCTCTCGCCCGTCTCGTCGCCGCAGCCGCTCTCGGATCCTCCACGTTGATCGTACTCTTCTTCCACTGTTCGTTCAACTTCAACTGTCGCACGAATTCTGCCACCATCGCGTCGTCTAAAACTCCTTTTTCCGCTGCCGCGACGAACGCGTTGATTTGAACCAAAGTCAAAATGTTCACGTCCAACTCGCGTTCGCGCATAAACTCGACCCACCCGCCTTGTTCTAAGATTTCAATCTGTTTCGCCTGCTTTTGTTTCGTCAACTGTGTGTGTGTATTTTTATTTCAATTCGCGGCAAAGTAAGGAGAGATTCGTTTACGTGCGTTGTGTTAGTATCAGTCAACTAATATAAGACGGGAGCGTGAGAGAAAGAAAGAAACAAACGACGACGACGACGATGAAAGAAGAAAAGAAAAGTCCGAGTACACGCGAAAGAAATTCTCTCTCTCTCTCACCTGACTGAAAATCAGATACGGCAACGCGATCGGCGCGACCGTGTACAACAAAATCGACGTCACGTCCCCGGTTCTAAAGTTCCAAAACCCGATCAAAAATTGTTTCAACTCCTCCGCGTCCGGGCCGGCGGCGAAGGCGTTCTCGGCGAAGAGCGTCGCGGAAACGAACGCAGACGCGGTTAACATTTCCGGAAGCTTTCGCAAAGTGTTGTTGTTGTTGTTGTTGTTGTTGGAGATCGACGAATTCTTCTTTGCAAAATCGTTTCGTTTTTGCTGCTCGCACAGGAGAGGAGCGACTGCTGTATTTCTCCTCGAACGAGACGATCTTCTGAGAGAGACGACGGACGTCGCCGCCGCCGCCGCCGTCGTCGTCGTCGCGACTTGTGATCTGCACGCCAGCATGTTTTTGTTTTGTGACTTGTGGCTTGTGGTGTACTTATTTCATGGCGAGAAAAAAAATATCCAATTTTGGATAAAGAGATTCTTTAGGGTTTAAGCACCACCACCCTTCAAAAAAGACCCCTCCCAGAGTTTCTCTCTCTCTACTCCTCGCACGTCAACTACCGCGAAGAGGAAGAAGAAGAAGAAGAAGAAGAAGAAGAAGAAGTACCTCTCGTTGTTTATTGTTTGTTGTTGTTTTGTTTACTCACAACCCACAAAAACTCCTCCGCATTCTTGTTTTTATTAGGTATAGGGGGCGATAGAAAAAAGAAAAGAAAAGAAAAGAAAAGAGAAGAGAAATGGAAGTCGTTGTTTCTGCGCGCTGTGTGCGCGCGTCGTCGTCGTCGTCGTCGTCGTCGTCGTCGTCGGGCGCCCACGCGTCGACGAAGAGCAGTCGTCACTGCGTGCGTTTCCGTTTAAATAACCGTAATAACAACGATTCGAGCGTCAGTGGTATTGGCATTTTTATTCACCGACGAGGACAACCACTCGCGAGGACGAGGACGACGCTCAAAAGACAAAAAGCGAAAACTTCAGACGAGGACGAGGGAGAGAAAGAAGAAGAAAAAGAAGAAAAAGAAGAAAAAGAAAATAGAAAAGACGAAAAGAACGCGCGGATGATGCAACTCTCTTCGTCCAAAGGAACGAGCAACACGCACGGAAAAACGAACGCGGTTTCTGTGAACGAGAACGTGAAATTCCATGCGAGGATGTTCGTGCCGTTTCCGTTATCCTGGGGATCGGTAAAACTCGACCCGTCCGATCCGTATTACGACGCGAACAGGAGTAAAAATTTCTCGCACACGGCGACGCCGAAAGTTGTGTTCAGCTCGTTTGCATTGGCGGTGGTCGTATTCAACGTCCCGCTCGTAGCGCAAGTTTTAGCTAAAGTGAACCCTTTGTTCGATGGGTTTTTGAACGCCTTATCGTACGGGTTCAACGTCCCGATTTTCATCAAATGTTCGACGGCGATTTTTAAGATTTGCGTGTTGTGTGTTGTCGTGAGCAAGTTGATTTTGAAGAAACGCTTGCCGTTGGAAACGCCAGTGGTGGTGAGTAAGTTGGCGTTCAATGTTTTATTGCCTTGTTATTTGTGCACGAGAGTTGCGGGGACGCTGACGAAGACGCCTTTGAACCAATCTTTGATGGTATTGCCGTTTGGAGCGTTGTCGCAAGTCATCGCCGGAACGATTTGTGGGGTGCTGTTGACCAAATTAGTCGTAACGATGGCTTCATTAAAGAAAAAGCGCGGTGGAAGCAGTAGTAATGACACTATCGAGATCGAGTGTAAAGACGACGTGATGCCACGCTTAGGCTTAGCAGCGTGCGCATTTGGGAACACATTCACGCTACCACTGGTGTTCTTAACGGAGGTTTTAGGCGCGGCTAACGCAGACGTCATCGCGGGGTACATCGCACTATATTTAGTCGGCTGGACGCCGTTATTGTGGACGGTTGGGTTTTTAATTATCGCTGGTCCAGCCACGAGCGATGCCATCTTGGAAGAGAAGAACCCGGTGAAGAGATTTGGCTTGCAAATTCAAGAAACCGGGAAGCGAATCGTAAACGAACTAGCCAACCCGCCGTTTTTAGCGATGGTTTTGGGGGTTATCATCGGTACCAACGCGCCTTTGAGAGAGTTTTTAGTGCCTGGGGCGAAGGCGTTAGCCGTTTCTGCTTCTTCGGGAAATGTAGCTACCGCCCCTCTTGAATTCTCCTTCATTGCAGGCGTCGCAAAGGCTATTTACGAGCTCGCCGTCAATATTGGCGCCGCTGCGTTACCGATGCAAATGCTCGTCTTAGCTGCCTCGCTTGTGAAAGTGAAGAAAGAAGATTTAATCGAGCAAGAAGTCATCAACGACGCCGCAGACGACGACATTTTCCGAGCAAACGCGTCTTTGGCCAAAGACGACGCCTCGTGGATTACTGGGAAAACGAAAGCTTCTTTCCTCATCGAAAAAGCGACTGAAATAGTCAACAACATTCGAAAAGGTTTAGTCATGGATGCACCAGACTTCAAAGCCTTGTGCGTTGCCTGCGTCACGCGCTTTGTCGTCCTTCCCATCGTCTGCGTCTCTGGCTTCCTTGCGTTGAAAAATTTCTTCCCGCATTTGATTCCAAACGACAAAATTGCCCAAATGGTCTTACTCACCATGTCGTGCATGCCCGCGGCGCAAAATTTGGTAGTCTTGGCGCAATTAAGAGATGAGACGAGAGTGTTTGCTCCGCAGTTGGCCGGGTTGATGTTGCGACAGTACATCTTTGGCATTTTGCCGTGTACTTTGTGGATCACCGCGTTTACCAGACTGGTGATTTAACGCGTACGCAAGTGTCTTATTTTTGGAAGACAGAGAGAGAGAGAGAGAGAGAGAGTTGCTTTCGTTGCACCGTTACTGTTATGTATTTCATGTACCTTTAATCACCTACTAGTTTGATCCGGATGACAGGTTGAGTCCTTGACAAAAGTTGTCATGCTCGATATGTCTATAAGACAGCATAAATACCTCGAATATCTGCATTTGTTTACCAACCTGCGAGAAAAAAGAAGAGAGAAGGAGAGATCGGGAAGAAGTAAGCCTCTATCACTATTTTTATTACTACTGACGTAATAGTAACTGCGAAATGTCTCTCTGGACGCTTCTCCAATCGATCTTGCTCGTCGCCAACGCTTTAGCTATTCTCAACGAGGAACGGTTTTTGGAACCGAAGAATTTAAGCCAATCCGCAATCACGAGCGGATACGTTTCCAGCCACGGGTTTAAGGGCCAGTTGATTGGTCTGATATACGCGGCGAGTTATTTACGAAGTGCGCTTTGTTTCTTTGTATATTTCTTTGTTTATTTCTTTGTTTTTCTCCCGTCTCGTTCGCTTGTGCTGACGCTCTCTTCTTATTTTCTCTTTCGCTTGTATTACTCTTTACAGTGCCTCTCCTCGCCGCCAACGCCGTGGTGATTTTCGTCAAAGTCTTGTTTGGTTAAGGGTAGCTAGTAAATGAATGAATGAATAAATGAATGAGAGAGAGAGAGAGAGAGAGAGAGAGAGAGATGCTGAAAGCTCTACGATTGAAAAATCATGTATTATTATTATTATTATCATTATTCACTGTGTTGAGTAGTGCGTATGCCCAAATGTATTGCGTGTGATTACACTGCTATTTTTTCGAAGCATCTTATTTCGCGCTCATAGCAACATCGACGGGAATCGGTTCGTTTGGGACCCCGATAGTGCAGCCGGGTCTCGGCCCGTACGTTTTCCAAAACGCCGCGGACAACTTGGCGCCGTTTTCTTTCAACCAACTTTCCGGCATCGGCGTTCCAGTCGGCTGCGCGGAGCAGTACGGTCGACTTCCCGGTTTCGCTAGGTATTGTTGATGGTAGTCTTCTGCGAAGTAATAGGGCAAGTTGAAATCCTCCGGGATTTCGCTGGTGATTTCACCTCTGCTCGACCCGAGCGCTTCTTGGTACGCTTTCTTCGCGGATAAAGTCATATCGTATTGCTCTTTATCTTTACAGTAGACACCAGACCTATACTGCGTGCCTGCATCGTTACCTTGTCGCATGCCCTGCGTTGGGTCGTGGTTGGTGAAATACATGGCCAACAAGTCGGCGAAGGAAATAACCGTTGGGTCGTAGGCAACTTGCACTGCTTCCGTGTGCCCAGTCGCACCAGAGCACACTTCCTCGTACGTCGGATTCTTCGTGTACCCGCCGACGTACCCAACCGAGGTGGAATACACGCCCGGTAATCTCCAAAACATCTTCTCGGTGCCCCAGAAACACCCGGTGGCAAAGACGCACGTTTTCACGTTCGAAGGGAACGATTTGATTGAGTTTCCTCTCTGTGTTGTGCATCGAGTATTGATAAATAAACAGATGATGTAAGAGTCAGTTAGTATAAACGCTCATTCGCACGTGCAAAGATGAGAAGTCATGATAAAAGATGTAGTCGGTCCGACATTGAAAATAAATTCGCCTCACGCGTATGTTTTTTGTTGTTCTTGAACACAAGGAAAAATCCTACGTCATCCACGTACCAAAACGTAATGCTCTTCCGTCACTCGCATCTCAGAGTCTCTCCCTTTAATCGCGTTTTCTTTCGCGACCATTTGTCCTTTAAGCGGTCGACCACCGGACGCTGCTCCGCCACCAATCATGGCCATTAATTTTTGCATGAGTTCGTCTTCGTCCGCACCGGCTTTGGTCACCAGCGACGAAGATTTTCTTCCCGACGATGGTGACAACGACGACTTTTGTGAATTCTTCTTGCACGAATAAGACGAAAACGTGATGGATTGAAACTGTCTGGAGATGAGAAACGAGGAGGAGGATTTCGTCAGCGAGTATTGCATGTTACGGATGATGCGTCTGTGTTCTGGTGTGCGCGCGTGGGTCCGTGCTATTCTCTTTTTATCGCGACGACACGGAGTGGAGGAAAAGAACACCATCACAGAGAACAAAAAAAGCAAAAAAATAAAAAGAGGTAAAGCCGAAACAGAGCGCGGGAAAATCTGAAAATTTTAGTTTCTTCCAATACTATGGTGGTATAACTAGTACTACTTACTAGTACTAGTGTGTGCTACAACGTTATATCTATTTTATAAAATGGCGCCGTACGAGTGATGATGCATTTTTTCCGGCAAATTTTCAATGCCACGTAACATGCTGTCGCCTTCGCTCATATCCTTGGCTTCAGAGATGCGAAGTTTTCGCGCCAACCTGACGGTGTACAGGGAAAGCGTCGCGATGACAACTGCAACAAATATCGTCGGCGTTGAAACGAACCACGGAGAGGAAGCAAAAACTTTCGTCTCCGCTTCTCCAAGACTAGGTTCGAGTGCCGACGATTTTTTGTGTGTTGTGGTAAGTTGTTGTGTATGTGTTTTGAGAGTCGAAGCAGTCAACTCGTGCTTCTTTTCTGTCTTTGCCGATGCCTTGCCCGTGTCTGCTCTGGCGGCGCTACTCATCATGCCTTCACGGTTGCCCAGGTTGCTGCAACCTATCGTGGTAGAAAACGTTTGTTTTCGAGCGGTATTACCTCCGGCGTCCATTATTTTTGGACCAGTCTCGGCGGCATTGACCGTAACTTCGTACATTCCCCCTTTCGCATTTTGCGGGAACTCCACAACGAGAGAGCCTTTTTCCATCAAGCAGACAAACGAAAAATCTTTGAAAACATGCTTGACCGCGATATCCCCACCTTCAATCGTATCGCCTGCACACGTCTCAACTAGTTTGATTTCATATGTCATGCGTTCCGTGCTGAGTTGCGGGCAAACTATTGGTTCTGAGTAATCAATTCTAAATGCATGATCCAATGTCGACGTTTCTGTCGCAACTGGCGCAACAACATCAACCACGAGGTGCAGGTTCTCTACCGTTTCGGACCCTTTTACTTCCATTGGCGCGAACGAGTCATAGCCAGAGCAGAACGCCTTCGCTCTTATCTCATACTCGCCGTCTTTCAGTCCGTTTAAGAAGTATTGACGTTCGATGTTCCACTTGAAAGAACATCCTTGCCCACGCGCAGACTCGCAGTGGACGTCTACATCTTCGATATCGTTTTTCCAAATGTTTTTCTCCTCTCCGACCATTTCCCACGCGTTTATCCATTCGCCTTTGCCCAAAGTTCTCCATTGGATTCTCACGAATTCCAAGTTAGGATGAACCAAATGATTCGTTTTCTTCGTATCACCTTCTTTGTAATCTTTGGACCACAAATTGAGAGGATCTGGATTCAACAGCGTCATATTGATGTAGGGACCTGTGGTTTTGCTCGCGGTGTAGTGTAAGAATCTGTTGTATGTGGTGACATCCCAATCAACCTTTGTGCATTCGCGCTCCCACTTGAAATTACCTAGGAACGCATCGTTGGAAGCCAACGGGTCGCGGTAAAGCGCGTTTTTCCTGGCGATTTCAGATTCGCACTCGGAAACCAACTTCAAGCCGACGCTCGTGTACTCGTGGCCAAATCTCCCTTTCTCAATCTCAAGAGCCAAACGCGTATATTTGAGATTGCCATCATTGTCAACAGATTCAATGTTCCGTAACGGTAACAACTCACCATACGGTCGAACGTATTCGCCATTGATTCTGAATTTAAGGTCGAGCATGTTGCCGCCAAAATCACCCACGTATTGCTCCCCGCTCATGATCATGAGACCATAGTCGACCCTTTCTCGGTACGGCGATTCGTTCGTGATGACAACATCGAAAAGTGCCGAGGAGTGAGGGGAAACGAATTTGTTGTTCATACCAGGAGACGCCTGAGTCGTCAGTATCAACCCAGATTCTCTCCACATGGTATTTGGCTCTGCTGGGCACTTTGAGGCGCCGCCAATTGTTTTGAACATGGGAGTGCCGAATCTTTTATCGGTGGCAACTTTGATGACAAACTTATCGAACGGATCTGAATCACCGAGAGAGTACGTGGTCGAAAGCTCTCCATATTTCGCCCACGTCATGGCGTGTTCTATGCCAGCATTTTTTCCATAAAGTGTCGTTTGATCCATCGCGCCCTCTAAAATCATAATCTCATACTCCATGTTTATATCTGTCTTAGCTTCCGCATCTGCTTTGAAATTCCAACCGTATCCCATGCCGTCGATGCGATCTTCAATACTCGAGGTGAACTCCAACACGTGACCACCACCTGAAAACGTCAAGTAAATATCTTGGCTCTTACCTTTCGGCATGGGATCTTTCTTGGGATCAAGCCCGACTCCACCTCCGAATGAAAAGCCTGCTCTTGATCCAAACATGGAGGCGTCTATGAAGTCCTCCGCATATCCGTTCGTGACAAAGCCAGGATTAACATTCATCCCGGAACGATCAAACATATCAGACTCACTGACTCTATTCATACCTCTGCTGAATATGCCGGACGAATGCGAATCTTCTGTAGATTTAAAAACGTTTGCGCCTTCAAACCCAGCAAACGAAGCGTCGTAGCTCGATAAACCGTACTCCGCGCGAGGTTCCCAACGTTCAGGATGCGGTTTTGCCTTTTCCTTTAGAGGCGTCATATCTGCTTCCGAAAGGAACTGATCCACGTCGACACCTAACTTCTCCAACAACGGTTTGATATGCGATTCCCATTTGTCCACAACCTGGTTGATCACCTTGACTGTATTTGCCATTCCTTTGCATGTGTTGTAGCATTTAAAGCAATCGTCATTGGAAGACGTTGGACTGCAGCCTTTCTCCTTGTCGCATTTTTCCTGACAGGTTTTTTCATACTCTCCAGCATCGGCACCAATTCCAAAAGCAGCACCAATCGAAAAATCAGTGTCGCCACCTGATTTGCTGTGCTTTTCTGTCACTGTCTTTCCCCCTACGATATCATTCAAGAGTTCCTGTACCTCAGTTCCACTTTCTTGTCCAGACAAATCCACCGTATCCAACAACTTGAGGATCTGTGTAATATCATCCGCCGTCAATGACCATGGATCTGTACACAGTCTTTCAAACATAGGGCCCATTTTTGCGAGCATCGCGAGTGTTTCGCCTGTGACTCCTGCAGGCAAGTCGCCAGACATGGATTCCGCCACCGACACGAGTAGCTCTTCTTGAATTTCTGGGCTTTCGACGACCTTCAATAAGTCTTCCGCCGTGACGTTGGTCGGATCCGTCAAAAGCGGCATCAGAGTTCGCGCCGTTCCAGACTCCAAAAACTTAACAATGCCAGCCGCTTCTTCCTCGCCGAGACCTGCGCGCTTACCATCCAAGTAAATCGACGGAGCTTCTTCGTGCCGTCCAAGCGAACCGCTATTCTTCGCGGCTTCACCAAAGAGGTGACCAATCAATTTTGTGAGTTGCTCAAATAACGCAGCTTGTATGTCTTTATTCATCAGCAACGCCTTAACATCGTCAAGTTTGAAGTTCTCCGGAGTTTCGAACAAAGCCAAGAAAGGTTTTATCGCTTCGTTTTCCAACAGTTTTTCGGCTTCTTTCAAGTCCCAACCCTCCGGCAACAATTGCTGAACTTTTTCATATACCAAATCTTTCAGTTCGCGTGAAGAGAGAATTTGCTTCAAATCGTCAATGGAGAAATCGTCAGGATTCTTGAACAGCGGCATAATTGCTTGCACAGTATCTGAATTTATGAATTTCTCCACCTTCTCTACAGTGAGATCTGGGAAGATTTTCTGCACCTGTTCTTCTAAAATCTTTTGGATTTCCTTAACATTCATCAGCGTCTTCAGATCGTCAATGCCAAAGTCTGTTGGGTCCTTCAAAAGAGGAAGTAAGGCTTGCGCAGTCTCCGATTTCAACATTTCCTCAATCCTTGCAACACTCCATCCATCAGGTAAAATATCTTCGACTTGAGAGAGTAACATCGTTTTGATCTTGTCGTTTTCCAAGAGCTTAATTAAGTCCTCCACGCGAATATCTTTCGGCTTACTCAGTAAAGGAAGAAATTCTTGCACTTCTTTCGAGGACAAGATCTCTTCCACTTGAGAAAAGTCCATACCGTCTGGAAGCATCTCTTGCACCATGTCCATAAGTGCTTTCTTAATGTCTTCGTTCTGCAATAGATTCATCAAGTGCTCTTTTCTGAAGTCCTTTGGATTTTTTAGCAACGGCAGCAACGCCTGCACTTCTGCGGAAGAGGAAATCTCCCACACCATTTCGGTGTCGATACCATCCGGCAACAAATCTTGGGTTTGTTCAATCAAAAAGCTTTTGATACTGACCGTCTTGCATTCGTTCTTATCATCTGATTCGCAATATTGAAACTCGAACGTCAAGAGATCCATAAAGTCTTTGCCTGTGAAATCTTTGAAGTCGATGTCGCCTTGCACCAGTGGCAATAGTTTTTTAACAATGCTGGTGTCCATTAATTTCTGGAAGTCCTTCATGTTCAATGATTTCGGCAATATTGCCGAAATTGCATCGAAAATGACTGTCTTTGTTTCTGGTGAGGACAAAAAAATCTTAAAGTCCTCTGCCGTAA
>Ga0255763_1002797_pt1 | contig 16173 bp, 8 predicted proteins | sample 041ome_2_FD_179963 | JGI IMG/M metagenome (GOLD analysis project Ga0255763, IMG submission 179963) | Coastal salt marsh microbial communities from the Groves Creek Marsh, Skidaway Island, Georgia - 041406US metaG (version 2) | ecosystem: Environmental > Aquatic > Marine > Intertidal zone > Salt...
ACGCGAAAGCCGGCATGACGACGCGTGATTTCCAATTCAGCGAGAAGATACGAATCTCCCCGAAGCACGTCTTCTTGGAAACCCCTCTGTCGTTCGCGTTCGTGAACTTGAAACCGGTCGTTCCTGGGCACGTGCTCGTTTGTCCGAAACGCGTCGTGGAGAAGTACGAGGAGATGACGGGAGAGGAGATTTCGGATCTGATGCTCGCGAGTCAAAAAGTTGCAGTCGGTGAGAGTTTGTTCTGAGCGTCGTCGTCGTCGTCTCGCTTGTGGTTTCGTTCGATGGATTTTGTGGACGTCGTTCGACGGCGTTGGTGTTTATGCTATTCTCGAGTGCTCTTCTTTGTTTTTCTTCTTCCTCGGGATGTGCTCACGTGTTCGCGTTCCGTCTCTCGGCGGCTCGCGCTCTAACTAACTTTGTCTTTCTCTCGTTCTCTCTCTCTCTCTCCGCGCGCGCGGGCACAGCGGTGAAGAAAATACACTCGGCAAACGCGATGACGCTCACCATCCAAGACGGCCCAGACGCCGGTCAAACCGTATTCCACGTGCACGTCCACGTCATGCCTCGAAAACCGAACGATTTCGCGCGGAACGACGACATTTACGAAAAGTTAGAACGGTGCGAGGAGGAAGAGAGGAAGGCGAGAGTCGACGCGGACGAAAATCGAAAAGCGAGAGGCGAGGAGGAAATGGAGAAGGAAGCGATAGAAATCAGGCGAGTCTTGGAATCCGCCGCGTGAACTATTTCGCGATGATCGCTGAAGTGGTTTTGTTTTGTAATGCATTGTAGATATCCGCACATAGCCGCGCCGAATACTCCTCTCGCTTCTCTCTCTCTCTCTCCGTTGTCGAGGCAACCCACGGTCGTTTGTGCTCAAAATGCGCCAGAACTCCCTCGCACGCGCAGCACAAAAGCAAAGCGTAACGACAAAAAAAAATCTCTCTCTCCCGACGCAATAACACTCGTCCCAAAACGCATGTCTTCCTCTTTCCTCGAATCGATCCAATCTCTCTTCGGCGGCGCGAATAATAATCGATTCAACGAGCAAAAGTTGAAGACGAATCTCAAGATTCTCTCGGGAAGAATCAAACTCTTAACCGACAAGCGACGCGCGAGGATCGCATCGAACGAGAACGCGATCGCGAAAGTTTTGGAAACTTGTTCTTCGTTTAAAGCGACGTCGTTATTGTCAGACGATGACAACGACGAGGACAGGAGAGGCTCGTCTTCCGAAGAAAAATCGAAAGCGATGGAGACGCTCCTCGCGCGGTGCGAATCGATTGGAAAGGAGACCAAATTTCTAGAAATTTTAAAGCGCGTTCAATCGTTCGCGAGCGCGATTTTGGAGACGTGCGAACGACACCCTGCGGAATTAGAACTCACGGGCAAAAACAGAACGGCCGTCGCGTCTATGTTTTATGCGAAGAGCGCGGATGGGGGACGATTGGTGAACGATTTGCCGGAATTGAAATCCATCGCGAACGAGCTCGCGAAAAAATTCGGGAAAGAGTTCGCGCTGAGTTGCGAGAGGGAGAAAACGAGCGAGGCGTGCGGAGTGAGCAAAGCGTTCATGGTCATCGCGAAGGAACGACGGAACGCCGACACGTGTGGTAAAGAAGCGAGAGTACTTTTAGAAAAGATGGCGAAGGAGAAAGGGGTCGCGTTGCCGTCGACGAGCGCGAAGAAGAAACCGTCGTCGTCGTCGAGTAAAAAAAAGAAGAAAAGTACGAGGAGAAGCAAATCTTCGTCTGAGGCGAGTAGCAGCAGCGGCGGCGAATCGTCCGACATCGACGACACGAGCTCTTCGCGTCGCAAAAGTAATAAAACATCGAACTACGCGTCGGCAGAAACGGCAGCGAAAGCGGCTCGAGACGCCGCAAACAAAGCGCAAGAAGCGGCCGAATACGCCGAAGCCTTAGTGGCCACCAACGAACTTTTCGCCACCACCCTTAAACACGACGACGTCGACGACGACGACATAGGAACAGAAAAAGAAGACGAAATTAACTCCGTCATCGCCGCCGCCGCGGATGAAGCCAAATTAGAGGAAGAAAGAAACGAAAACGAAAACGAAGGAAGCTCCGCTCCTTTGAGAAGAAAAACAAACGGAGGAGGCCCGCCTCCGGGCGTCGCGTCCGCCCAGAAGAAAACGGTCGTCGACGACGCGCTCGCCGATCGGTTCGAAAAGTTGAAAACGACGAAGAAGTGAAACTAGTGATAGCGCTCGTGCCCGCAAAACAGATATTTTTTTAATTCGAATCCCCCCAACTAACAACTAAAAAAAACGACACAAACACGTGTGATATAATAAATAATGTATCGATCGCGGCAACTCGCTCTTGCGGCATCCTCGGCCGTCGGCCTCGCCGCGGCGACGACGTACGCGTACGCGCAAAGTCAAACCGCGCACGCGAGAGGATTACCGCACGAACCGTGGGCGAACGTCGATAAACCGTTGCCGAATCGCGCGGACATGTTTCGGGAAATCGAGAGGAAACGAACGACTTTTGAGAAGAGGAGGAGTTTTAAAAAGAAGAAGAAGAATAAAGACGACGCGGCCGATGGCGAGGGAAAAAATGGCGAGGAGGACGAGGGCAAGTTTGACGTTTTGGTGATTGGCGGCGGCGCGACCGGCTCTGGCGTCGCTTTAGACGCGCAAACGAGAGGTTTGAATGTGATTTTAGTCGAACGAGACGACTTCGCCTCTGGCACGTCCTCCAAGTCGACGAAACTTGTCCACGGCGGCGTCCGGTATTTAGAAAAAGCGGTGTTCAATTTAGATTACGGACAGTTGAAATTAGTGTTCGAAGCTTTGAAAGAGCGAAAAGTCTTGCTGCACAACGCGCCGCATTTAAGTCACGTGCTGATGATAGCGACGCCGTGTTACGAGTGGTACGAAGTGCCGTACTATTGGGCCGGCATGAAGGCGTACGATTTAGTCGCGGGCACGTCGGCGCTGACGTTCAGCTCGTTCGCGACGAGTTCGAGGACAATTATGGAGTTCCCCACCGTCGCGAAGAGGAAAGTTTTAATCGATGACGAGGAAGAGGCGAAGAAAATCAGAGAGAGAGATGACGTGGATGAAATTTTGAGCACGGAGGAACCGACTATGGGAAAGAGTTTGAAAGGGTCGATTCTGTACAGCGATGGACAGTTTGACGACGCGCGGTTAAACGTAGCACTGGCAGTGACTGCCGCACACGCGGGTGCGGTCGTGTTGAATCATTGTTCCGTGGTTGAGCTACTGAGAGACGACGAGAAAAATCGAGAGAAAATTACCGGCGCGATTCTTAAAGACGAAGAGACGGGGAAGACGCACCCGGTGCGAGCAAAAGTCATCGTCAACTGCGCCGGACCGTTCGCGGACGACGTGAGAGCTTTAGACGATGCGTCGAAAGCAACCAAAGAGAAAAAAATGGTTTCGCCTTCGTTGGGAACGCACGTCGTGTTGCCAAAATATTACGTTCCGGAAAAATTTGGAATGATCATTCCGAAGACGAAAGACGGAAGAGTCGTGTTTTTGTTGCCGTGGTTGGATCACGCGGTTGCTGGAACTACGGATATTGCTTTAAAACCGGGGGAGAAAACACCAAAAGAACCGTTAGCAACGCAAGACGAAGTTGAATACATATTGGATACCATAGCTCCGTATTTGGCGTTACAGCCTCACCGACAAGAAGTTCTTTCCGTGTGGTCCGGCGCTCGACCGCTGGCGAAAGATCCGACGAAAACGAACTCGAGTGATTTATCGAGAGACCACGTGATTGCAAAAGAAACGCCGAGTGATGTTATTGTTGTCGCCGGTGGTAAATGGACGACATATAGATTAATGGCAGAAGAGACAGTGGATTTAGTCCTAAAAACGATGAGAGAGAGCGGAGAAAACGTAAGCGAGATTGCGAGCTGTCGCACGAGCAACATGGGCGTTGTTGGCGCACACGGACACAAAGATTCTCTGTCGGCATCCGTGGCACAGTCTGGAGGGGACGGGTTTGGTGGTTCGAATCCAGATCCTGATGTTTCGAGGCATTTGGCCACTTCTTATGGAGATCGCGCGATGGCCGTCGCTTCCTTAGCCTCCTTTGCCGGATTAGAAAAACGTTTACATCCGAACCTGCCGGTAATCGAAGCAGAAGTGGTGTACGCCGCGCGTGCGGAGTTTTGCCAATCGGCGAGTGATTTCTTAGCGAGGCGTTCGAGAATGGCATTCCTAGACGTTCATGCGAGTGAGATGGCAACAAATCGCGTGGTAGATTTGCTAGCAAAAGAGTTGAACTGGGGATGGCGAAGACGACGAGCGGAAGCGAGAAAGACAAAAGAGTTCTTGAAGTCGTTCAGAGCGTGTGAAAGATGAGCTACATAATAAATACAGTGTATATTAAATTACTATTATTTACAACAAGTTAAGGTCATGATTACCCACGACAAGGCGTCTCACTTGCGATGAATATTCATCTCAGGAAACGCGTTTAATAGTACAGCGTTCGCTTCTTCTAAAGATTCCGGGTGTAAACTCGCAGCATTGTACAATCGTCGGCTGAGCTCGTGGTATTTTTCGAGCTCTCTCTCAAGCTGCTCTACTAACTCTACCGATGAGACGCTCTCTAAACCAGTCCCAGAAGCGCTCTTGATTAAATGTTTCGTGGCGTCGTCGTGTGTACCGCCACCGTTGCGAAGATATTTCAGAGTACTCGCTGCGTGCCTCTCGGCTTCACGGATCAAACGTAAACCGTCCGCGCATTCCGGAGCTCCGTGCTGCGTGCCAGTCTCAAAAGCTTCTTTAGCGCTCGATCTGTTCCCGAGCGTTAGGAAGGCGTATCCTAAGCTCGCGTGGGCGGACAGGACACCTCTTTTGGCCGCGATTGCGTACCATCTGGCAGCTTCGCGCCAGTTGCGCTCCACGCCGCCTTGACCTTCCTCGTAACACATGGCGACATTGTTTGCCCCCGGTCCAGACCCGTTAGCGGCAGCGTGGCTGAACAGCGCGAACGCTTTCTTTCTATCTTCGGCGAGTTGGTATTGGAAATCGTCTCCTTCGTTGCTTGAAATCTCCGAAAGAGAAGAATCAGTTAAATGCGATAACCGGTTTCGTTTTTCGAGTTCTTCTCTCGGGAAACGACCGAGGTAGTATAGACATCCCAAATCGCACGCGGCTTCGTCGCAACCGAGCTTTTCGGCTTTCTCGTACCACTCAACCGCTTTGCAAATATCTTTCCTCGTTCCAAATCCACTTTCATAGCATCTGCCAAGCGCTTGCATTGCTTCTGCGTACCCTTTCATTGCCGCCTCTTCGTACGCCCCTTTCGCCTTCCTGGCAATACGTTCGGCTTTCCTCGCGTCTCCTCGTAAACTCCCGAGACTCCAATCTTCGCTGTCCACGCCACCAGCAGTTGATTCATCGTCGTCGTCGTCATCGTCGTCGTCGTCATCGTCGAAATCAACTCCTTCGCTTAAATCGTCACTTTTCTCGCTCATCTCGGAACGATCGTTTTCGGAATCCCACTCCGAGCAACTGCGATTGTCCGTGAGCTCATTAGAGCGTTTCATCCTTTCAGCGTCTGAGACTTTTCGAAATAACTCGCTCGCTTTCGCTTCGAGCTCTTTCCCGCGGATAAACGCGAGCCTCGATTCCGATCCTGGCCCGTGTATCAACGAATCTGCGCGTTCGAGCAGTAAAATCTCTTTTCTTCGTCTTCTGTGAGTACTATCGTCTCCGCAAGAGGAGTAGTTGTTCAAATTACTGCTCGACAAGTTTGGACTGAGCGCGTTTGGGCTGTTCGGATTATTCGGGCTGACCGCCTCTGCGCCGCTTTTGATCAAGAGATTATTGAGCAGAGCGCTATGCGCGACGTTCTTACTCACCACACTTCCATTGTGCATGCTATTATTTGCGTTAATGTTGTTGTAACTTGGCGATGGAGGACTTGTCCTCGCGGCCTGTTCGTCTCTCAGTACGTCTCTGCTCGCCTTCTCCCCGTTGTTGTTAATATTATTATTATTATTACTATCGCTTTCCAAGCCGTGCATGGCGTTCATTCCCTCCGCGCTGTTGCCTCTCGGCGTGCTCGTGCGACTCGTCGTCCCCGCAGATCTCATCCCTTCGCTAGCTTCCATCAAACTTTCCATCCTATCGTCGTCCGGATGCTTCGAGCTCACGGCGGAAACCACCGTCGCGTCCGTCGTCGCGTGCGCGATCAAAGGCCTCCTCGAAGAGCTCTTCCCGTCCGAACTCACTCGCTGCATCCTCACTATCACCCGAATGTGACATCCAATATCTTGTTCGTTCGTGACGTAACTCGGTCCAACCGCGCCAACTATGCTCTCGATCGCCCCTCTCGGCGCGACTCTTTGCCACTGGTATTCGCACGATCCGGCGCCACCAGAGACGGAGAGACACTCTCCGGAGACAGTTTCTCCGCTCAACCGTAAGCTCAGCGTGGAGTTTTGATTACGCTCTGCCCACGTTTTCTCCTCCTTTGCCGCCGGCACTTGATCTGTCCCACCTTCTCCCGGAAACGCGGCGGTAAAAAAAGACGACGACGACGACGGTTGAAACAACACGTCCGGGGGCACGTCTCCGTCTCTCCCGAACGACGGTTGTTCGAGCAAGTATCGAACCAGCACGCGCTCTTTCTCCGACGGTGGCGAAGGCGAGGAAGACTGATTTTTATTATTATTATTATCATTATTGCGATGATGATTGTGGTGCGCTCCTCCTCCTCCTCCTCCTCCTCCGTTGTTGTTGTTGGCTACTGCTCGAGTCGTCGTCGGTCTTTGCGACGACGACGACGGAGGTTCCATCTCTCTCTTCCAATTTCAATTTTTCCGATCGAGAGATATGCGAGAGAAAGTGAAGATATTTTGATGTTACGGTTTTAGGAAAACTTTTTTTTCTTAATATATTCTCAAAGGCTATAGTTTAAACACTCTTCTATTCACTCTTCCGTCTCTTTTACTCTCTCTCTCTTACTCTCTCTCTCTCTCTCTCTTGCATTTACAGTATATATGTATCTATGTGTGCTCTTTTTATCGCGCGGCGTCGGACTCTCTCTCTCTCTCTCTCTTTTTTCAATAAGATTATTGTCAAGAGAAAGACGCGCGATCTCCGCCGCGGCGAAAACTCCTCGGCATCAACTAATAAACGCATATAAAAATTTAGTTCATGCTTCTCACCAAAGCGTTGATGTTCTCTTCGCGGTTACCCGCCATACCACCTTCGATGTAGTGATTTCTCTTTTTGGTCATCCCACCCAACGGCGCGGACAACTTCATCGGCCACAAGAAGTTCGCGCACTCCTTGAAGTGCGGGCCGACGGTGTAAATCTCGTGAATCAAATCTTCGACGCAAATGATACCCTTATCGCCCAACACCTTCTCCACCACGCTGTTATCCGTCAACGGAATTCGTTGCTTGTTAACCTTACCGTGACCTCTCTTGTAAATCAAATCTTTCACCGTCTTCAAGTTCGGGTAACCCCACATGATGTACGGCTCAACCTTTCTCAAAGCATTCACCGTGGCTTTGTTCACCTTCATGAAGACGCCGTTGTGAATTTGTCTCAATCTCAACAACTGCAAAATGTGCCTCGTCTTCGGGTGCATGTCGTTCAAACCTCTCAATCTCATGACAAAGATCAACTTTTGCTCCGGTTCGACGTAGAAGCCGCCCTTAGCTCTGGCTTCTCTCTTCAAGCGAATCAAATCCTTCTCTTGGGCTTCGTACTCCTTCACGTACTTTTCGGCGCGCTTGAACACCTCTTCGCGCTTCTTCTCTTGGGCCTTCTTGGCCTCCGCGGCGTCTTTGGCTTTTTGAGCGGCCCATTGCTCGTCGCGTTTGCGGCGTTTGAGAACGGATTCTGGAGCGGCAACCTGTTTTGTTTGGGGATGAAAAGAAAGAAGAAAAGCGCGCGTCAGTCGTCCGATTTCTTTTATCAGAACCTAAAGAGGACTTTGGGCAAAACATTCGCGAAATGGGTGCGCGAGCGACGCGTACCGCGCGATGCGCGAGCGAAAAGAAACGTCCAAAACGTTCAAAAGAACATTTTGAACGGTTTCACGCAATCACACCATCCGCACAACCTTCGCGACGCCCTTTCCGATCTGCGTTTTCGCGCAATCTCACGACGCCGCACACTACCGAAACAAAAATTTCGCGAAAGCGCGCGAGAAGAAAAAAAAGCCTATCGAACGCATCGACGCGAACGCTCGCGACGCCACGACGCGCCGGTTTCGCGCGCAGACCGAAACGATGCGAGAGTAGAGACAGAACGCGTGGAACTAGAAGAACGTACCATTGTGATTTTTATCGTACGCGGTGTGGATGTGTTTGACAAAAAGTGGCGGTAAAACGCTCTCGAGTGTGCTCGTTTTTCATAAATTTAGGGTTTTTTGTTCCAAAGCTGCTCTCCCACCTTCAAAAGTGAGAGACGCACAGACACGCGTCGTCATAAAAGACAAAACGCTCACGCGCGTAAACGACATCTGTTTCTCGAGTGAGGCACGCACCAGTCAGTCAGCGTTGCACATTTTTCCATCTTTCTGAGAAAGTAAAGTTTTCCGTTCGCGCACCACAATCGCGGGTGGGGGGGGGCGTGAGAGAGAAGAAGAGAATTGAATCGATTCAATTGTCCTTTTCCCGAGCGTGTGACGGCTCTCTTTTGGATTAGTACTCTCTTCTTTTGAACGTAGTCGAGATCGTCTCGAGAATAAGGAAATAGAAGTAAAAAAGAAAAAAGATGGCATCTATCACCACGCAAGTGCGACGACTCGAAGTCTCCGCGTACCAGGCGATCATGAAAGCGTTAGCGGTGACTGGTTTAACGTGGGAACGCGAAGATTTAATCGCCAAGCTACGAATCGAATTGAACGTTTCGAACGAAGATCACATGAAGGTGAGAGAAAACGTCGGAGGGGACGAGAACGTGAAGCGGTTGAGAGACGCGTACGCGCAGTATAAGTTGAACCCGCCGGAACCGCCGGCACCGAAGAGGCAGAAGACGCAACAGCAGTATTATCCGCAGCATCGTCAGGGCGGCGAGGAAGGCGACGACGGCGAAGGGTACTACGCGCCGCCGCCGCCGCAACAGTACAGACAACCGAAACCACCGAAAGAACCGAAACCGCCTTCGGCGAGAACGCTGAAGCAAATGGAAAAAGCGGCGGTTTTGGCGAAAAATTTAGACGCTTTGGGTGTGAACGAGTACATTTGCCGAAGGGTGAAACGATTTTGGCCGGCTGAAGGCGGCTGGTTCGACTGCATCGTGACGGATTATAAAGAGGAAACGAAAGAACACTGTTTGACGTACGATATTAACACGGAAAATGAATCGTTCGAGTGGGTGAAGATTGAAGAGTTGAACGATCGCGAGTTTCAAGTTGTGGATGCGCCGCCGGTGGATATCACGAGCGGTGCGTTCAAACTGAGAAGTAGGCCGGAACCGCCAAAGTTACCGAAGCAAGTGCAACAGGGCGCGCCGGCGGAGAGTTTGGTGAAGCAGGCTGCGAAAGCGAGCGGCGTTGAGACTGTGAATGCGATTAAGGATAACTTGGAGATTGAAGAGGCGGCGTTGGCGGCGAAATTGGCGGCGTTGGACGAGGATTCTGATTCAGATGACGATTCAGACGACGACAAAGAAAAGGAAACGAAGAACGAAGAAGAGAAGAAAGAAGGAGAAGCCGATGCTGATGTTGCGGGAGAAGAACCAGCGGGAGAAGGAGAGAAAGAAGAGGGTGATGGGGATGCTGCCGTTGATCCTGCCGCTGCGCCGGAAGAGCCCGCCGCGGCTACGGCAGAGGCTGAAAAAGAAGAAATTTGAAATGAAAATCCAAGTCTATAATACCAGTATATATTAAAACAAACTCTCGCTCACACGCGCACACATGCATACACGCGCGTACTCTTTGTCGTGCGATCGTTGTTTTCTTTATGTCTCTTTTTGAATATTGATAAGAAGAAGTTTTTGAATTTGTTTAAAGCGCGGGTGCGAGTTTTTTAGTGGGTGGAGGCGTGAGAGCGAAACGGATCGGGTACAGTCTCTTTTCCGTGACCAGTGTAGTATATACCTTATTCAAAACATAAAATAAATTAACGACTGACGACTCTTCTAAACTTGAACGCGACGACGTGAAGCGCTTGCATGCAGAGGACGAAAATGGCGACGTAGAGCAACATGAACCACTTTTTGGAGAGTTCGACGTCGTATTTTTCCTCGACGTACGCCAACGTGTCGACGGTTTCAAAGTACGTGCCTCGGAAGGCTTGGATGGTTGGACAGTCGCCGTCTGGGTAGGCGCCGGTGCATCCTCGGTGCTCGAATTGCGGGGCAGTGACGCCTTGGATGGCGTATGCGACCGGATCGATGAAGTACGCCCACTTCCAATAAACTGGAATTTGCGGGTACGGGAGGTACAAACCGCCGAAGAGAAAGCAGATGGGGATGAAGGCGGACGCTCCGGCTTGCGCGGTTTGAATGGTCGCGCATAGACACGCGATGACTTGACCTAATGACATGAAGGCCATGGAAACCGTGAACACCATGAGAACATGGTAGATGTAATGCTCGAAGGTTGGTACTAAGCCGACCATGAAGTAGAGCGGGGTGACGGTGACGAAGGTGACCAGTAACACCCACGGGACCTCGCAGAACGCGTGCGAGAGAGAGTACGGGATAGCGTCGTACATGAACGAGGTACGTTCGCGATACGCGACGGCTCGTTCTCTCACGCGCACGGGCATCACGGAGTTCATGAAGATGATCCCGGCGAAAATGGACGTCATAAAAATGACCCCGACCATCGCTTGGACACCCGTTTCGTTCGAGGCGTCCAAATCGAAGTAAACGAACCCGAAGAGGAGGTAGAGGACGAAGAGAATGCCAATTCGGCCAAGATTGTACGCGACGTCGCGGTTGTGCGCAAGGGATGCGCGTTGGATCAGGCATCGAAGTTGCGTCAAGAACGATCGCGCGTATGGCGACGCAAAGGCAAACATCTCCGACTTTTCGCCTTTTGCGCACAAGTCCCGAACTAGGCGCGTACCAGCCGCACCTTCTTGGGAAGCTTTGAACCGTTCGACTAAGAGGAGACCGTTCAAGGCACCCCCAGAAGCGCTGCGTTTCATCGGTTGCAAGCTGTTCGCCGAGGTGGATTTTGATTTTTTTAACGCGCCTTTTTCGCCGGCGTTTGAGGAGTCGGTGCCACCCAAAACGTCCAACATCCACGACGCCGGGTTCATGCCCTCCGGCAACGCGTGCGCGTTCGGAATCTTTTGCAAATAGTCTACGAAGGTTTTGCCATTCACGCCACACGGGCCAAAATATACCTGATAGCCACCTCTTTGCAACAACAACATGTCGTCGAACAAGTTGAAAATTTCCTTGGACGGCTGGTGGACGGTGGTGATGACCGTGCGCCCAAGATTGGCGACTTTTTTCACCTCGCGCATTACAATCAACGCTGCTCTCGAGTCTAAACCAGACGTCGGTTCGTCCAAAAAGAACACCGGGGCGTTTGAAACCAACTCGACACCAACAGTTAAGATTTTGCGTTGACCGGGAGACAAACCACTCGGGGAACCGGCCGTGCCAACTAAACGATTCTCGATACCTCTCAATTCCAAGATATCCAACGCTTCGTCCACAAACGCTCTTCGAGTTTCGATGGGAACATCCGAGGGTAAACGGAGCGTCGCGGAGAATTCCAAAGCTTCTTTGACAGTCGCAAACGCGTTGTGCAAATCCTGTTGTTCGCAATACGCAGTTAATCGCGCAAACGTTTCCTTCTTCACGACGTGACCGTTCAATTTGATCGTTCCATTCATCTCACCGCCGGACTTGCGTCCCGCGATGACGTCCAACAATGTCGTTTTACCGGCGCCAGATGCACCCATAAGCGCCAACATTCTCGACGGTTGCGCGGCGGAGGTGACTGAATTCAAAATTTTCTTCGTCCCTGATAACGGTTTACCGTCGTCTCCTGGAACCTTTACCGTGTACTCCAAATCTTCCCACGTGATGCTCATCGGCGTAAACACCAAAGCTCTTTGAGAAGCTTCCGCGTCAACTTTCGAGATTGGAATGCTCACTTCTGCTCCTTCTTCTTCGGCGTTTTCACCGTCCTTTTTCTTATCGTTCGTTGAAGATCTCGACGATCCGATGTTTCGCTGAATGCGAATCGTTGACAACGCTCGGAGACCTATCGCAGTCATCAAGCAGAAGAACCCAATCGCAAACATCGGTCCAGCCCAGAAATACTTCTTATCCGCGCTGATATCGATGGTATCCAAAGTGATCTTCCCAGCGTCTTCGCACGGGAACGCGCCCTCCTCGCAAAATTCTGCCATCGTCTTTGGTTCTCCGGTGTATGCTTGGACGTAAGTCGCCGCTGCGGCGGGATCCAGTGGTACTTTGTACTTGTACTGATCGCTGAGGAATTCGTTTTGACACAATGATCTCAACGAGTACGCGAACAAAGAAATCCAATAGAGGAAGTACAATGCGCCCATCTTCTCCGGAGAGATTAAGAAGCCCGCGAAGATAACCATAATCGCGATGACGGGTCCGGGAAAGGTTTGTGCGGCTTCCATGTTTGGCGCCAGAAGAGCGACGACTCTAAAGAAACTCGCCATCGCAACGTTTGCGCACGTCAAGTTGAAGAAGAATACCAACCAATTTCCAAATTCCATAGACAACCCAACCATCGGGTATAAAATGCAACTGAATATAGCCGTCTCTAACACCGCGATCGGTAACTGCGTGGCAATCGAAGACACGATGTACGCAAACGTTGGAAATAGCTTATAGTCGAGCTGTTTATACGCCACGTATTTCTGCTCGACGCTAAATGTCAACTCGGAAAAGTTGCTAAAGGAAATATGTAAGATTGAAAACAGGAGCATGCCTAAACGCTCGAAACCTCTATCCAAGGGCAAATCAAACCAAACAGAACCAAGTACGACGGACGTGATCAAAGCGCCAAACATTCTCGCCGATAAGAAAACTTTATTTCTCAACGTGATTTGGAATTGTCTCTTGATGACAGATTTATACTGACTCGGCCAAGCTTTCGGGTAGGCGGTGGAATATTGCGCCTTGGCGAAAGGCGTTCGCAAGTCAATAATGTTGTTCCCGTCCGAAGCGTCTAAGCAATCGGTCTCCCCGATGCTCTTCGCATACAATCCGTTCGAGTTTTCGACCCACCCTTTCCTTAAGCCGTCGCTAGAGGCGTACTTATTCGAGGCGCCTGTTTTAGAATGCGCCAACGGATCCACTAAAACGCTCAACAACCAATCCGCCACGTCGCCTTTCTTGGCGTTATCGCCATCAAACCCGAGACCATTAAAATGATCGACCACTTTATCAACGTCGCCATGGTACACCGGAGTTCCGTCTCGCAAGCACAAGACGTCGTCGAAAAGCTCGTACACCTCCGGCGTCGGCTGCAAGAGCGAAACAATCGCCGTTCCGTTGGTAATTCTCGTCCACTCTCGCAACGCGGCGATGATGTTATGCGTCACCGCAGCGTCCAAACCCGTCGAGATCTCGTCCATACAAAAAACTCTCGCGTTCGTTACCATCGCTTCACCGATCGTGACCCGTTTCTTCTCCCCTCCAGAAACGCCTCTCACTAAATCATTACCGATGATTGTATCCAAGCAATTATCCAACGAGAGCAATCGGTGCACGCTATCAATCTTCCTCGCGTACACGTCTTCCTCTCTCTCATTCGTCGGCATTGGCGTCGCGTTTTCGTGCGAAAACTTCGTCGTCTCTCTCACCGTTAGAAACGGCAAGTGCTCGTCTTGTTGCGTCACGTACATCGACAACCTATTGGCGTCGATGTCCTTCTCCTTCTTCAAATCCTCCGCCGTCATCTTCGAGTACGTGATGCCTTTTCCGCCGCTCAAAGCTTTGCTCGGCAAAATCTGCCCCACCGCTTTCAACAAACTCGTTTTGCCGTGTCCAGGAGGTGCCAAAACGAGCGTCAGCGATCCGGCTTTAAAGCAACAGTCCACGTCTTTCAAAACTCGAAACGGCTCCACTTTCGTCGCGTCGTTTTCCTTCCCGCTCACTTTCTCCATGATTTTGTTCGGAATTTTCATCGCCACGTCCGTAAGCACCCCAGGGACAGTTTTTATCGACCGGTCGATTTTATTCGCCGGTAAGTGCAGCGTGTAATCAAAATCGCACTTGATCTCCACCGAGGGCAGTTTCCCGCCGTACGCCTCGACCTCATCTCTGCACAACTTCGCGTACTGTTCCAAACGATTCGTTTCGTCGTTCCCCGACGATTCGACGTCGGCGCTCATTTTCTTTATCCACCTCTTTTCTTATTCTTATTCAAAGGGAAGAAAAAAAACAAAGCTAAAACGCGCGTAAACCGCGCGAAGACGAGTTCCTTTCTTCTCTCTTTCTCTCGCGCGCGAGTGTTTTCGGACCAAAGCTACGAAAGAGACGGAGATTTACACGCGTTTACGCGCGAGTGACGACGACTTTGGAATATAATATTTTTATCCGCCGTAATATAATTTTTTTTTTCGATTGTTTTTTTTTTGGTTGCCCTGACCTTTCTCACGTCCTCCTCTTTTTAATATTTTACGAGTAAACCGGAGGGCGGCCCGTTCGTGCTCAAATGTACCGCGATACGCAACGTCTCTCTCTCTCTCTCTCTCTCTCTCCCCGCGCGTATGTTAAACGAGGATGTGCTTTAATTGCGATTATTTGCGCGGTAAAAACTAAAACTAAAGCGAGAGAGCTTTTTTGACGAGAGAGCGAGAGCGGTTTTTTTTTCTCTTTTCGCACATGTGATTTGAACGATTTGCAACCTTATTAAAACCTTTCCCGAGAAGTACGAGTATTTGTAGTTTTTTCCGAATTGTTCGAACATCTGCACACGTATGTATACACGCATTAATTAAAGAAAAGATGAGAGTATTCCTCGTCCGCCACGCGCAATCCGAAAACAACGCGTTAAAATCGCCAAACCTGGACAACCCTTCGAGGCAATCGGACCCGTCGCTGACGAAAAAAGGCTGGCAACAGTGCGCGAATTTAACCGCTTTTTTCACCAAAGAGGCGGATTCGAAATATAAACGCGTGAAGGAAATATGGACGTCGCCGATGAAGAGGTGCTTGCTGACCGCGAAAGCGGTCGAGGATGGGTTGAGGACTGGGAACGCGAGAGTGAACGGGGAGATTTTTGAACACGGGGGGTGTTTTGAAGGCGGGAGAGGAGGAAGTGGGAGCGGTGCTGGAGGAGATGAGGGGGAAAACGAGAATAAGACGAACAACGCGACGGGACGCCCCGGGATGGGTAGAGACGAAATTAAGCAGATATTTCCGGACGTCATCGTCCCGGAGGAGTTGAAAAACGGTTGGTGGGATGCGAAGCGAGGGGTGGAGACTGTACCGGAAGCGCAAGCGAGAGCAGAGAAGGTGGCAGAGATGTTGTGGAAGCGGGCGAGAGGCAAGAGCGACGGTACGAAAAATCAAGGAGAAGACGAAGACGACGAAGCAATTCAAAAAGCGAAGAAGCGGAAAGTAGACGACGACGACAAAGAAAAAGAAAAAGAAGAAGAAGACGTTGGCGATTTAGTCATTGTTTCGCACGGGATGTTTACGGACATACTGTTGAAAATTTTAGTCGGCGTACCGAAATCCACCGGTAGACAGAAGGGGTTGTTTTGTTCGCAAAACGCGGGCATTCACGCGATAGATTTAGACGTTACTACGGAAGAAAACATTTGCGGGTTGGTGCAATTTAACGACGTGAGACACATTTCAGAAGAAGCGCGAACGGGCGGTTCGGTATTCGGTTTAGATGAGTGCTACGTATCGGAGGGAAGCGCGTGAGCGCTCTCTTATGATTCGCTCGATGAATTCTGTGTAATTATTACGTGTATTGTTACTCTAAAAACTATCAAAACTATAGATGTGTGCGCTAAACAAAACTAAACATCGATATTACTATTCGTTTGAGTCTACCCTACTAATTTTTTCTTCTTATTTGCATTTCTGTAGAACTTTGCCAACCTTTCGACGTCCACATTGAAGTGAAAGCCAACCACGCACAAAATATTGATCATCGTCGTGTTCATGAACCCTACCGATTCAAACCGTCTGGAATCGGTCACCACGGGAGCGCTACTCTTCACCATAGCTGGTTTTCCGAAGCATT
>Ga0255763_1002801_pt1 | contig 16165 bp, 15 predicted proteins | sample 041ome_2_FD_179963 | JGI IMG/M metagenome (GOLD analysis project Ga0255763, IMG submission 179963) | Coastal salt marsh microbial communities from the Groves Creek Marsh, Skidaway Island, Georgia - 041406US metaG (version 2) | ecosystem: Environmental > Aquatic > Marine > Intertidal zone > Salt...
TCAAAATATTTTGAAGAAGTTGTAAAAGACTCAGACGTAAAATTAGCTGCTAATTGGATTATCGGTGAATTATTTGCTTTGCTTAACGAAAAAAACTTAGAGATTACTCAAAGCCCTATAAGTGCAAGGAATTTATCTAAATTAATAAATTTAATTAAAGACGGAACAATATCAGGTAAAATAGCAAAAACACTTTTTGAGTTAATGCTTGATGGAGACAAAGATCCAGAAATTCTCGTTGAAGAAAAAGGGTTAAAGCAAAAAAGCGATCCTAAAGAATTAGAAAATTTAATTGATGGTGTTATTAAGGATAACCCTGATAAAGTTGCAGAATATAAATCAGGGAAAGTTAAATTATTTGGATTTTTTGTTGGTCAGGTAATGAAAGTTTCAAATGGGACTGCCAACCCACAATTGGTTAATGAGATTTTGAAGAAAAAACTATAGTGATGGGTATTGATCTAAAAATAACTGATCAAATACAGGATTATATAAACACTCAAGGATTAAAACTTCATCCGGTTCAGTCAGAAATAATAGAATATAATAAAAAACTAGGTAACGACACTAGAATGCAAATTTCTATCAACCAAGCTAATTTTTTATATTTGTTAATAAAAGTTTCTGGAATTGTTAAAATTTTAGAAATCGGAACATTTACTGGTTTTAGCTCTCTTTCCATGGCATTAGCTTTACCAGAGGATGGTTTGATTATAACCCTGGACAAGAATAAACAAACAAACGAAATAGCCAAAAATTTTTTTCTAAAAGCTAAACAAGATAAAAAAATTAAAACGATAGTTAAGCCAGCCGAAGAGTCTCTTGAAGAATTAAAAAATCAGTTATTTGATCTGATATTCATTGATGCAGACAAGCTTAACTATAAGAAATATTATGACAAATCTTTAGAATTATTAAAGAAAAGTGGCTTGATCGTAATCGACAATGTTTTATGGCATGGCGAAATAGTAGATGAAAAAATTAATGATAAGTTCACAATTTCATTAAGAGAATTTAATCAATATATCGCAAGTGACAAAAGAGTAGAAAAAGTCATCATACCGTTAGGTGATGGAATGACTGTATGTAGAAAATTATAATGTTTGACGTTTTTGGTTTTTACAAATTTATTAAAATATCTTCTTTAGAAAAGAAAAAAATTATTTTACAAAAATTTTTAATTCAAAAAAAAGTTAGAGGAACAATAATACTTTCACCAGAAGGTATTAATGGAACTATAGCAGGAAATAAGAAAAATATTAATTCTGTAATTCATAAATTAAAAAAAAACTTAAACTTTAATGAATTTAATAGCCACAACTTATCAAAAAGTAGTTTTCAACCTTTTCATAGACCAAAAGTTAAAGTTAAAAAAGAAGTTGTACCTATGAACTTTCCTCTTACAGATAAAAAAAGAGCAAATTCTAATCATGTAGAACCATCCAAATGGAATGATCTAATTAAGAATAAAAATACCTTAGTATTAGATTCTAGAAAGCCATTTGAATATAAAGTTGGTACTTTCAAAAGATCCATAAATCCTGATGTTGATAATTTTAGAGAATTTCCAAAATTTTTAACTAAATTAAAAAAAGACAAACCTATTGCAATGTTTTGTACTGGTGGAATTAGATGTGAAAAAGCATCAGTTTTTCTTGAACAAAAAGGTTTTAAAAATGTTTATCAATTAAAAGGTGGAATTTTAAATTATCTAAAAAAAATAAAAAAAGAAAAAAGTTTATGGAAAGGTGAGTGTTTTGTATTTGACAACAGAATAAGCGTTCAACACGGACTAAAAGTTGGTAATTTATCAATGTGTAGTGGATGCCGTACTCCAATTTCATTAAAAGATAAAAAATCAAAAAAATTTGAGGAGGGTGTTTCTTGTCCTAATTGCTATGATAAATTGACTAATGCACAAAAAGAAAGATTTAGGATGCGTCAAAAACAAATACTTCTTGCTAAGCAGTCTGGAAAAAAGCATATATTCCAAAAAGAATTTAAATAAGGAAAATATTTGTCTACCTCATTAAGATTAACAAAAGATCCGATTTGGTATTTATTAAAAAAAGTCACCATACCTGCAAGTGTAGGCTCATTATTTCAAACTTTTTACAATCTTGTTGATACCTGGTTTGCTGGAAAAATATCTCCAGAGGCCATAAGTGCAATAGCCAAATCTTTTCCGCTATATTTTATAATAATTGCTATTGGAGTAGGAGTAGGAGCTTCTACAAACTCTTTAATAGGTAATTCGATAGGATCAAAAAAAGTTAAAGTTGCTTCTTTATATGTATCTCAATCAATAGTTTTTGCGGTTTTTATTTCAATCTTAGTTACTCTATTCGGTTTAAATACATCAGATTTTTTTCTTTCAGTTATGGGGTCTAATGCCGAAAGCATAGCATTAACAAGAGAATATTTAGACATTATTTTTTATGGAACTATCATTGTAATGGTTCAAATATCCCTTAACGGCACATTAAATGCACAGGGTGACACAAAAAGCTATCGTAACGTATTAATTGTAAGTTTCTTCTTAAATATTTTTCTAAATCCATTATTCATATTTGGTTATGGCTTTGTACCTGCTTTTGGAATTTCTGGACTTGCGATCGCTACGGTTATTTCACAATTGCTGGGTTTGATTTATCTGATTTATAAAGTAAACGCTTGTGCTTTAAAAAAATATTTAACATTAGAATGTTACATTCCAAAATTTAAATTAATTCATGAATTAGCAACCCAAGCTTTTCCAATAATGTTTAGTATGTTGTTTATAGGAATTGGTATATTTAATATTTTATATTTTATTGGTAAATTTGGTGATTTGGCAACAGCTGGATATGGTGCAGCTCTAAGGATTGAACAAGTTTTTTTACTTCCTGTCATAGGATTAAATACAGCAGTTTTATCTATTGGAGGTCAAAATTTTGGAGCAAAAAAAATTGATCGTATAAAAGAACTTTATTCAAAAGCTCTATTGTTTGGTTCTACTTTTATGTCAGTAGCTGGAGTTATTATTTATACAAATTCAATTTTTTTAGTTTCATTATTCACAGACGATCCTGTTGCAATTAAACATGGATCTATCTATCTGCAAATAGCTGCATTGATAGGGCCAGTGTATCCTGTTTTTTTTATTTCATCAGCAATTTTTCAAGCTATTAAAAAACCGATTTATAGTTTGTATATGAGTATTTTAAGACTTACCGCAATTCCATTCCTAGCTTTATGGTATGTTATTAATATCAAAGGTGGAGAGTATTCTGATATCTTTTACACTATACTTGTAACAAATTGGGTTATGGGAATATTAGTAGTATTATTTATTGCTAAATTATTTAAAACTAATTTTAGAAATTAATTATTAGAGTCTTTTTTTAAATTCTTTTCTAATTTTCTTACGAAATATGAAACTATTAGAATAAGAGCTAAATATTCTAATATTAAAAAGGTATAAATTTCCAAAGGCCTATAAGTTGTCACCACCAATTCATTTGCTTTTCTAGTTAAATCTGCGATTCCAATAATTGATACTAAAGATGACATTTTCAAAACATATACAAATTGATTTCCTAATGCCGGCAATATGTTTTTAACTGCTTGCGGAAGAATTATTAGCCTTAATCTTGCAAAAAAAGTTAGTCCTAAAGAACTCCCTGCTTCCCATTGTGGTTTTTTGATCGAATTTATACCAGCTCTAAAGATTTCAGCCTGAAAGGCACTTTCACTAATAGTTAAAGCTATAATACCAGAAACAAATGGAGAAAAACTGACCCCAGATATTATTGGTAATCCATAATAAATCCAAAGTATCAAAACCAATAAAGGAATAGCCCTAATTATCTCAACATAAACAATATTAAAATAAGATAAGAATTTATTTTTTGATAGAGACGTTAAAGCAACCAATAGACCAATTATCATTGCTAATATTATAGAAATTACAGATATATAAATTGTAATTGATATTCCGCTTATTAAAAATTTTAGATTTGTTAACCCTTCAATGTAACTAGGATTTAATATATCCCAGCCCCATTCGTAATTAGAGCTGCATCCCTGTAAGATAAAAAAAAGTATAAAATATTTTATTGGTTTCACAAAATATTTATATTTGTTAATTGAAAATGTTTAAACGTAAATTACAAGCTTTTTAAATTATATTTAGCTAAAAGATTAGTAAAAAAACCAGAAGTTTTTTTATCATTAATCCATTTGCTTACGTAATCATTCCATTCTTTATCATCTTTACTTACCATCATAGCTAAAAAGGCTGGATTTTTTTCTCCATCCTGAACTATAGCTAATTCTGGATAAGTGATTACTAATTTATTTGCTTCTGTAGAACTTGTTATATTTCCATCAGCTCTTCCAGCAAGTACTTCTTGAAAGTCTCTTGCAGGTGCTTCTACTGATTTTAATTTTGATTTAGGAAAAAATTCTTTTGCTTTCTCTTCTTGTGAAGTTCCAAGAGTAGTAGCGATAGTAACATCTTTATTATTCAGCGAGTCCCATGTTGAAAATTTTTTTAAATTCTTTTTGAGCACTAAAGGTACCGTGCCATATTTGTAATACGTTTCTGTAAAACCAGCTACTTCAGCTCTTTTATCTGTTTTAGTAACACTTGTTGAAATATCATATCTGTCAGCTGTAATTCCTGAAACTATTGTTTTCCAATCAGTAGGTACAAACTTAACTTTAACACCCATATCTTTTGCCAATTCATTCATTACATCGATATCAAAACCCTTATAGCTATTTGTTGCTGGATCTTTAACAGACATCGGATCCCAGTCTCCTGTAGTCCCAACTCTTAACTCTTTATTTTTTAAGATTGTTTGTAATTTTGACTCGGCTTGAGCTGTTACTGTTAGTAACAAAACTAGAAATAAACTTGTAATTATTTTTTTCACTTTTTACTTTTTACATTTTTAGAGTTTTATGTCTCTAGTTAATTCGTCTCACTATAATTTTAATTTTATTTGACTTTATAAATTTATAAAGTATAAAAAAGAACAAAACAAGAACATTATGAAACTAACTATACCTTTTTATCTGCATAAAGTAGGAGCTGGATTTCCTTCACCAGCAACAGATTATATTGAAGATGATTTAGATCTAAATACACATCTTATAACCAATGCTCCAGCAACTTTTGTTATTCGAGTGCAAGGTAAATCAATGCAAGAAGTTGGCATTTATGATGGCGATCTTTTGATTGTAGACAAAAGCATAAGTCCAAAAAATTTTTCAACTGTAATAGCTAATGTGAACGAAGAATTAGTTGTAAAGAGTCTCATTAAAGAAAAAGGATTGAGCTATTTAACATCAGGCTCAAAAAATATTCTTGAAAAAATTAATCTTGAAGAAAATCCAGAAGTTATAATTTGGGGAGTGGTAACTTATGTCATACACAAATTACAGTAAAAAAAATAATATTGCACTTATAGACTGCAATTCATTTTATGTTTCTTGTGAAAGATTATTTAATCCTAAAATAATTAATAAGCCTGTAGTTGTTCTTTCTAATAATGATGGATGTGTAATATCTAGATCAAGTGAAGCAAAAAAATTAGGAATTAAAATGGGTGAACCTTATTTTAAAGTAAAAGATTTAGTTACAAAAAATAATGTACATATTTTTTCATCAAACTACGCTTTGTATGGCGATATCTCTAGACGCGTTATGAAAATATTAAAAGAGTTTTCGGATAAAATGGAAATATATTCTATTGATGAAGCTTTTATAGATTTGTCATTTATAGAAAATGAACGGCTTGAAGATTATGGGAAAGAAATAAGGGAAAGAATTTTAAAATGGACAGGAATACCCACTAGTATTGGAATTTCAAATACAAAAACATTATGTAAGATAGCTAATCATGTAGCTAAAAAAAAACAAACAGGCGTAACTTTTTTAAATAAAGATATAGATAAAATATTAGAGACTTTTCCTATCTCTGATGTTTGGGGAGTTGGCAGGCAAATATCAAAACTTTATATTAAAAATGGAATTGATACTGCTTTAAAATTAAAAAATATTTCAAACACATGGGTAAAAAAAAATACAAATGTATTAGGAGCAAAAACAGTTATGGAGTTAAGAGGTATTCCTTGTATAGATTTAGAAGTACATCAACCTAAAAGAAAAAGTTGTTGTGTATCAAGATCTTTTGGAAAAAAAATAGAGAGTATTGAAAATTTAAAAGAGTCTATAACAACACATTGTTTAACTGCTGCAGAAAAAATTAGAGCCGATGGTCAATTAACAAAAAATATTACTGTGTTTATTAGAACTAGTCCTTTTGATAAATATAGAAAATATTATTCAAACTCAGCAAGTATAGATTTACCTATTGCCACTAATAACAGCTTAGAGTTAGTAAAAAATGCTATAGAGGGACTTAAAACTATATATAAATATGGTTATTTTTACCAAAAAGCAGGGGTTATTTTAAACAATTTAGTAGAAGCTAAAGATGAGGAATTTAATTTGCTCACACCTCTCTTGGAAACAAAATCAAAATCTTTAATGAAGGCAATTGATTCAACAAACATTAAATATGGAAGAAACTCTATCAGTATAGCTCAAGCAGGTTTTAAGAAAAGTTGGAAAATGAGGAGAGAGCATTATTCATTTATAGACACAGCATCATTTGATTCATTGCCAGTTTTAAAATTATAAGTTATAAAATTATTAAATCAGATTCTGGGGTGCTTAACAGCTGAGAACATACCCAATGAACCTGTTGTGTAATTACAACGAAGGGAGAAAATGAAAGAAATTTATATAAATCAATCAACCACAATAATAATTCTAATTATTACAGCTATAGTTTTTTCTGTAATTGGAATTTTATATTCTAAAAAAAATAATTCATTGAATGAATACTTAAACGCAAATAGATCAGTAAAAAGTTCATCTTTAACAGCATCGTTAATAGCTTCATGTTTTGGAGTATGGATTTTAATTGGACCAGCAGAAGCTGCAACATGGGGCGGGGTAGGTGCTATTTTAGGTTATGCTTTTGGTCAAGCAACTCCATTTTTAGCTTTTTATTTTTTTGGAAAAAGACTTAGAAAAATTATGCCAAACGGTAATAGCTTAACACAATTTGTATATTTAAGATTTGGCTCAAAAGTATTTAATTTAGTTTTATTTTTAACAATATTTTACATGATTGTATATCTTACTGCTGAGGTCACAGCAGTAGCCAAGGTTTTAAAAACTATTTCAGGTATCCCACTATGGCAGACAGCTTTAGTTATTTTAATTTCAACGCTTAGTTATACTTTATATGGTGGTTTAAAAGTTTCTATATTTACAGATAAAATTCAGTTCATCATCATAATATTTTTTTTAATACTCTCTCTTTTTTACATTTTTAATTTAGACAGTAATTCTTTTAGATTTGATGATTTGAAAAAAAACTCTGCTTATCTATTGAGTACAAATTATTATTACGGGTACACGTCTGGAATAACATTCTTTATTGCTGTATTTGCTACAAATTTATTTGATCAAGGAATTTGGCAAAGGGTTTATGCAGCAAAATCAATTAATGATCTAAGAGTAGGATTTATTTCTTCTTTTATAATAGTTATTCCTTTTATCTTTATCTTGGGATTTTTAGGACTAGTTGCAGTAAGCACAGGCAAACTAAATGATCCAAGTACTATATTTTTTTCACTCCTTTTAGATCAATCAAATTCGATTGATACATTATTCTTAGTTGGAATTCTTATTTTGGTACTAGTCTTAGTTATTAGTTCAATGGATACATTGATCAATGCAATATCAAGTTTAATAACGGTTGAAAGTAGAAAATTTATTAAATTAAAAAAAAATGATTATTTAAGATTATCTAAATTAATCATTATATTTCTATCTCTAATAATTTTTTACACAGCATCACAAGGAAACAGTGTTTTATTTATGTTTTTATTTGCCGATTTACTGTGTTGTGCAGCTGCAATTCCTGTTTTTTACGGGCTGTATTCAAAAAAACTTTCAAGTAAAATCACATTTACATCAATCTTAATGGGACTCATTTTTGGTTTGGCTTTTTTTCCAGATCAATCTTTTCAAAAAAGTTTAGTTGTGGGAAATCTAATTGATGTAGAATTTTTTCCTACTTGGTTCTCTACTGCATTATTGTTTTGGTCATTTATTTTTGCACTTTTAGTTCCATTATTAATAATTAAATTTTCAAAAAATAATAATAATTTTAATTATTTGAGTTTAAAAAAAATAAAGGATGTAACGACGTAGTTACTCTTTTCGAAGTTCGTTAATGTAGATGCTCACAGCTATCCATATAACAATAAAGCTTATTAATTTGTGAATATCTAATGTCTCACCATAGTAAAAAATACCTAATATAAACTGAGCGGTTGGCGTTAAAAAGAAAATCATGCTAGCCGCTCCAATACCCACTAATTCAAAACCCCTAGAGTACAAATAAAGAGGTATCAAAGTCATTGGACCTGCCCATAACAGTAGAAAAGATATGCTAATGTTTTGAAAAGAAAAAATATTTAAATTTTGTTCTACAAGATAATAAAATACTACTATCGCAAATGGTGAAAGAAGAAGTGTTTCAATTAATAGACCTATATCAGTATCAACATTTATTTTTTTTCTAATTAAGCCATAAAGACTAAAGGTAATAGCGACCGTTAATCCAATCCAAGGCAAAGTTTGATAATGAATAATTAAATAAATAATTGAAAAAAAAACTAAAAGTACAGATAAGATTTTATTTCTATTATATTTTTCTTTTAAAAAAATAACTCCGAAGAAAACACTTAAAATAGGAAAAATATAGTACCCTAAACTAGCATCAATTAGTCTATCAACTGATATTGCATAAAGCCAGGTAAGCCAATTTGTCATCACTAAAAAACCAGAAACGAGCAGCAGAAAAAGTAATTTTTTATTATTTATAATTTTAAAAAAGATGTTCCATTTAGATAAGAAAAATGTTGTTATTATTAACAAAAGTGCTGTCCAGATAGTTCTATGAACTACTAGTTCTATCGGATTTACAAAAGATAGGCTTTTAAAATAAAAAACGCCAAGAACGCCCCACCATAAAGAAGCAACAACAGTTAATACAGATCCTTTTAGATAATCAGCTTTCATACTTTATTCTGAGTCTATGTATCATTTTTTATAAAATTTAATTGAAAAATATTAAGACTCGAAAATTTATTCTTGTCTGCTATATTAATTAAACGGAAGATTAATTTACCCAGATTTTTCTTCCATGATAGCAAGTGGATAAGGAAGCGTGGGTGAGCTGGTTTAAACCAACGGGTTGCTAACTCGTCGTACGTAGCAATATGTACCAAGAGTTCGAATCTCTTCGCTTCCGCCACTTATTTTCTAAAAAAACTATCTAAATTATTTGGAGAATTATTTAATACTATTTTGTATACGTTAATATTTTCCATCACTCTCTGCACATAATTTCTAGTCTCTCTAAATCTAATCAATTCTATCCAGTCCACAAAATTTATTTCACCTCTATTAGGATCTCCATATCTTTTTATCCAAGACTTAATTCTATTTGGACCAGCATTATACGCTCCTATAGCATAAGGAAAAACACCATCGTAATCTTCAAGCAGTCCATTAAAATAATAAGTTCCTAGTTTTATATTATAATCTGGATCATTAGTTAGAAGGCTCTTGCTGTAAGTCGTGTTCAAACTCTTTGCAACAATCTTTGCAGTATTAGGCATAATTTGCATTAGTCCTTGTGCACCCACGTAACTATTCGCTCTTGCATCAAACTCACTCTCCTGTCTTATGATTGCGTGAACTAAATGAGGAGGGGGCATTACCTTATTATTTATTATTTCAGGTATATTAATTGTTGGATAATTATAGGTATGTATATATCTTTTTTCATAAGAGGCATCTTTTGCAATTTGTATTGCATAATCATATCTACCAACATCTGTAGCAAGTTTTGCAGCTAATACTTCACTACCACTTTCAACATTTAAAGTAGCAAGATGTTTAATTATATCTTTACTAAACTCTGTTTTATCCAATTCAAACAACAATTTAACTAAATTGATTAGTTTATTTTTATTAAATTCTTTTTCGTAATTTTCTTTTACTTTGAATTCTTCATTTAATTTAAATTCATCCCCAGCATTAATTTTGATAAATGCCAGCTGCCCATAATAAGTATTTGTAAATTTAGCAGCAGCTTTATAATAAAAGGTAGACTTGTCTTTATTACCAGCTTTTTCATATGCATAAGCTAACCAATAAGCACCTCGTGATGAACTGATCGGATAGCTGACATTATTATAAAAATTTTCAAAATGCTTGATAGCAACATCTGGTTTGTTGAGAAAACTTACGCTAAGCCATCCTGAAATCCATTCAGCATCTGCATAATCAGCTCCACTTTGTAAATGATGATTGCTAGCAACTTCATAGGCATCAGAATATTTCTTTTCGTAAATTAAATCTCTGGTTATGTTTTCTCTAAGATTCCACCACTTTTCTGGATATACTAAAGTTTCTTCTCCATGAAATTTTCTTAATATTTCAAGTGAGCCTTCCAATCTATTCCTTCGTGTTCGCCAAGCCAGACGATTGTATTCTAGTCCTAAGTCATTAATTAAATCTTTTGGAACATCTGATATCGCTTTATCTACGCCATAAGAATTGGTCATAAGAATAAATCTAGCATTGTAGAGAGCTCGTTCCTTTTTAGGTAGATAAACAAGCATTCTCTTTAAATCCCAATATTGATTGTCCCAAGCAAGATAATCAGCTCGAGAGAGATGATCTTTTGTAGTTAAAAACTTATTAAATTTATTTTTATAATATTTTAGATCGTTTGAAGATAAATCAGCATTTATCCAACCATCTTTGATGTAATTTTCTGCTAGCTCGGTATTACCAAGCTCAAGATAAGCCTCTCCAAGTTTTATTTTTCCCGTACCGCTTAATGGTTCATTTTCGTTAAACCAATTGATGATAACTCGAGGACTCGAATTTTTAATTATAATTTTATGTTCAGCTAAATACTTTAACCTTCCAATTCTTGGATAATCTGAATTTCTTGAAATAAAATTTTGATAGTCATTAAAAGTTGCTTGGTTGCCAGACTCTAACAGATACAACCATGTAACTAAATTTTTAAACTCTTTATTTTTTACCTTTTCAGTTAAAGAAATTGCATTATTCCATTTACCTTTTTTGATTAAATTAAAAATTTCTTTTGCATTAGAAAAATCTTTTTCATCAAGAATTTCAGATTTACTCGCTATCTTAGAGTTTGAAGGAATAAAACTTAATGGTTTTTTTACAGGTAGTAAAAATGTATTTTCTGATTTTACAATTTCTACAACTTTATTTTGTGTATTAGTTTCAACATTCTTAATTTCTTTATTTTCACTAATTTCTTTAGATTTAACAGGTTCTATATTTTGCAAAGTAATTGTTTTATTTAAAGATGGTTTTTTAGGAGGTATATTGAAATTAAAATCATTATTTGATTTTTCCTCTATTTTGGTAGTTTTGATTAGTTCTGATTTTTTTTCTGTTAAATTTTCTTTTGGTGAATTAATTGTATCTAATTTTTTCTTTGGAAATATAAATTCGTGTTTATTTGAATAAACATTATTGATTGAAAAGAGCAGTATTAAAACAATAAATGGTAGTAGTAGACTATTCTTTTGATAATGCATATTGTATAAAAGGTTAAAAAATTAATTATATTATTTTATTATATGTTTAAAGGATCAATTGTAGCTCTTATAACCCCATTCAAAAATGATAAATTAGATGAAAAAAACTATATTGATCTAATTCATTATCATCTTAAAAATGGAACACATGGAATTGTTCCTGGTGGAACGACTGGTGAATCACCAACTTTATCTCACGATGAACATAAAAAAATTATAAATTTATCAATTAAGGAATGTAAAGGAAAAATACCTGTAATTGCTGGCACTGGATCAAATTCAACTGCAGAAGCAATTGAACTATCAAAATTTGCAGATAAAGCTGGAGCAGATGCTCTTTTAATCGTGACACCGTATTACAACAAACCAACTCAAGAAGGTTTGTATCAACATTATAAAAAAATTAATGATAACGTTGGTATACCAATTATTATTTATAATATTCCTTCAAGATCTGTAATTGATATGAGCGTAGAAACAATGACTAGGCTTTTTGAATTAAAAAATATTGTTGGCGTAAAAGATGCAACAGGTGATTTAAACAGAGCTGATCAACAACTTAAAGCAATGGGTAAAGATTTCATTATGTTGACTGGTGAAGATGGAAATGCTTTAGAATTTAACAAAAGAGGAGGTAAAGGCTGTATAAGCGTAACTGCAAATATTGCCGCTAAACTGTGTTCGGAACTTCAAGAACTATCTTTATCTGGTTCAGCAGACTCTCTAAGTAAGGCAGAAACTATCAATAATTTACTTATGCCTTTAAACAAAGCTTTATTTATCGAGAGCAATCCTTCACCAGTTAAGTATGCCGCATCATTATTAAATTTATCTCCAGATGATGTCAGATTACCATTAGTAAAAATTAAAGAGTCTACAAAAGAAGAAGTCAAAAAAGCACTACAGCACGCAAAATTAATTTAATGAAACAAAAAATTTCCCCTGGACAAAAAATTATTTGTCTAAATCGGAAAGCAAGTTTTAATTATTTTTTTCATGAGCTATTAGAAGCTGGAATTGCTTTAAAAGGTTCAGAAGTTAAATCTTTAAGAGAAGGGAAGGCTAGTATAGCAGACTCATACGCTGTAGATAAAAATGGTGAGATATTTTTAATCAATTCTCACATACCTTTGTATAAACAATCTAGTTACAATAATCATGACCCAAAAGATGATAGAAAACTTTTATTAAAAAGAAAAGAAATCAACAAATTGATTGGAAGAATGAACCAAGATGGTCTTACATTAGTTCCTACAAAATTATATTTTTTAAAAGGAAAAGCCAAAGTTCAAATTGCAGTAGCAAAGGGAAAAAAATTATATGACAAGAGACAGGTCAAAAAGAAAAGAGATTGGAATAGAGAACAAAGAAGAGTTTTAAGTAATTCAAAAAAATGATTTACATAAACATTGGTTCTAATTTAAATTCAAGAAATGGTGATAGATTATTTAATATTCATAAAACAATAGAATTAATTCAAATTGAAAAAATTAAGATAAAAAAAAAATCTCATATTTATGAAACTCCTTCCTATCCAAATGAAAAGAATCCAAAATTTTTAAATTTGTGTTTAGAAATCGATACACAAATTGAACCACAATCTTTAATCAAAAAATTTAAATTAATTGAAAAAAAACTTAATAGAGTTAAAGGAATTAAAAATAGCCCAAGAACTTGTGATATTGATCTAATTGATTACAAGGGACAAATGCTAAATTTAAAAGAAGTATCAATACCTCATCCAAGAGCACATTTGCGAAATTTTGTTCTATTGCCTTTGCAAGAAATATGCCCTGATTGGCTTCATCCCGTTTATAATAAAAAGATAGATTTTTTTATTAAAAAATTAAGCTTTAAATTAAGGAATGAGATTACAAGAATTAAAGATAGTGTTATAATTTAAGAATGATTAACAGTGATCAACTACTTACAAAAATTCAGTCCTATAATAAATTTTCAAATCCTGAAATTTTAACAAAAGCATTTAACTTTGCATTAGACGCTCATAAAGATCAAAAAAGAGTATCTGGTGCACCTTATATCGTTCACCCAATAGCAGTTGCAGATATACTTACTGAATTAAAATTAGATAGTGCAACAATAATTACAGGTTTATTACATGATACTATTGAGGATACTCATGCAACATATGATGTTGTACTTAAAGAATTTGGTAAAGAAGTTGCTGATTTAGTTGATGGCGTTACAAAAATATCTGCCCTAGAAGAAAAAGCTGTACAAAATTCAAGAGCTGAAAATTTTAGAAAATTAATTCTGGCTACATCTAAAGATATTAGAGTTTTATTAGTCAAAATAGCGGATCGTTTACATAATATGCGAACTTTAAATGCAATACGATCTGAGGAAAAAAAATTGCGTATAGCAAAAGAAACAATGGAAATTTATGCGCCATTGGCAGATCGTATGGGCATGAACTCGATTAGGGATGAATTAGAAGATTTATCTTTTTCAGTACTCAATCCACAAGCTAGAAATTTAATTATTGAGAGATTAAAATTTATAAAAAATAATAGAGAAGATAATTTTAGAGACATAGCAGAAGAATTAATTTCTTTATTAAAGGAAAACGGCGTAAAAGCTACTTTTGCAGGAAGAGAAAAAACTGCCTTTTCTATTTGGAGAAAAATGCAGAATAAAAAAATTTCCTTAGAACATTTAACCGATATTATTGGATTTAGAGTTATCGTAGAAAATATTTCAGAATGTTATAAGACATTAGGAATATTCCATAGCAGGTATGCAGCAATTCCATTTAGATTTAAAGATTACATTTCCACACCAAAAATCAATAAATACCAATCCATACATACAGCTATAATTGGACCAAAAAAACAACGAATTGAAGTTCAGATTAGAACTGCCCAAATGCATGATTTTGCAGAAAGAGGCATTGCGTCTCATTGGAAATATAAATCATCAGAAAAATTCTCAGATCTTTCTTGGAAAGAGTATGACTGGCTTAGAGATTTGGTTGAAATTATCGAAACAGGAAATAGTCCAGAACATTATTATGAATTTACAAAGCTTCAAATGTTTCAAGAAAATGTTTTCTGTTTCACCCCTAAAGGTGCCGTCATTAAACTTCCCAAAAACGCTACGCCAATTGATTTTGCTTATGCCGTGCACACAAGTATTGGTAACACGGCTATTGGGTGCAAAGTGAATGGACAAGAAGCTGCATTACAATCAAAACTAAGAAACGGTGATACAGTTGATATTATAATCTCTAAGAATGTTTCACCATCTATGCATTGGATATCATCTGCAGCTACAGGAAAGGCTAGAGCAGCTATTCGTAGATATTGGCAAGATAAATCAGAACAGACAATAAGTAAGAAAGAGAAACAATATACCAGCACACTAGTAATTGACTTACCAGACCAACCGGGGATGCTTGGTGAGATAAGCACCTTAATAGGTCTTAATGGATGCAACATTTTAAATGTTGAACTTTTAAAAAGAGTAACTAGTCACCTGCAGTTTTCTTTTGATATACAAATAAATGATTTAAAAAACTTTACAAACTTGATAAGTCAAATTAAGCAAAAAAACTTAACATTTAGAATAATAAGACATAAACAGAAAAAAAATGCTTTCATACAACGATTCTTTAAAAATTTTAAAAGAAACTAATGCCTTGCTCGAAGGACATTTTATTTTATCTTCTGGATTACATAGTTCTCAATATGTTCAATGCGCCCAACTCTTAAGCAAGCCTTTTAAATCTGCTGAATTTTGTAAATCATTAGCAGATAAAATTAATAATGAAATTAAACACATTGACTTAATTCTCTCCCCAGCAATGGGTGGCATAGTGATTGGCTATGAAATAGGGAGACTTTTAAAAAAAGAAACTATTTTTTCAGAGAGAGTAAATGGTAAATTTGAATTAAGAAGAGATTTTCAAATTAAAAAAAATCAAAAAATTTTAATTGTAGAAGATGTTATTACCACAGGTAAATCCAGTCTTGAATGTTCATCATTAGTCAAAAATGCAGAAGCCGAAGTGGTTGCATATGCGTGCTTGATAGACCGTTCAAATGGGAAATCTCAATTAGATAAAAAAATCATTTCTCAAATTGAAATCAATATACCCACTTACACAAAAGATAATTTACCAAAAGAGCTAAATTCTATACCTGCAGTTAAACCTGGTAGCAGAGAATTAAAATGAGCAATATAAGACTAGGCGTTAATATTGATCATGTAGCTACTGTTCGTAATGCAAGAGGAGAAAATTACCCGAGCCCATTACAAGCTGCGATAATAGCAGAAAAATCTGGTGCTCATTCGGTAACAATACATTTAAGAGAAGATAGACGTCATATTAGAGACGAAGATCTAAAATTAATAAAATCAAAAATTAAAATTCCATTAAATTTAGAAATCGCAGCTACAAAAGAAATGTTAAATATAGCTT
>Ga0255763_1002820_pt1 | contig 16109 bp, 3 predicted proteins | sample 041ome_2_FD_179963 | JGI IMG/M metagenome (GOLD analysis project Ga0255763, IMG submission 179963) | Coastal salt marsh microbial communities from the Groves Creek Marsh, Skidaway Island, Georgia - 041406US metaG (version 2) | ecosystem: Environmental > Aquatic > Marine > Intertidal zone > Salt...
CAGTTATATAGAATGTACGTGCCATCGGGCTAGGTCTTTGCGCCGCCATTTTCGGTAGTAGACGTCGAGCGAGCTCACGCTCCGTGACGTCAGTCTTCAGACATAGCAATAGAGTATTGTTAATACAGGACTAGACTCCGTACAAAGCCTAGTATTCGGCTATCTAACACCCGCTTGTGACTCGCGCCGGCGCCGGTTGACAGGGACAACTCTCAGAACGCATATTTGGATCCAGCGAGACTCCATCTAAGGCTTCTAGTTGCTCTCGGTTAATCGTCCATCGATCATCTTAAGATCGTTTGGAGATCACGCAAGAAGCGCTAAGTGTTTCTAGTTGAAGTCAGAGCTTACAGCCCGACGACACAGGGTTTGCGCTGCGTGCACACAGGCACGCGCGCCGAAACGCACAAAGGTAAAAAAGGGGGCACGTGCGTGAGCCTCCCGAGTGCGCCAATAAAGCATTCAAATATGTCCACTTACAGGCACATAATCACGCCATTCTGTGCGCCCAGCGGCGCTCTCACCACCCTTGGGCGCGTTCGCCTGAGAACGGAGAGCGGAGAGACCATGCGCGCGGCGCTTGAGACAGCCCGACTGGCGGACCTTAACATCAAGCACGTAACACACCAGAGACAGACCATAGGCGACGCGAGCGATGTCATCGACAACACATTCCTCGGTGCTGATTGGACAAATCCTGAGAAGCTATACGACATCGTTCGTAACTTGAAGGAGAAAACCAGCATCCTGAAGGTCGAGAAGATAGATTCAGACGGGAGCGACGAAGACCCGGATATGACGGAATCGAACGAAGCGGAGGAATCAAACAGGCGGTTCAACTGTTATCGAGCGTTAAACATGGTGGCTCTGGCTGAGGTCAAGCGACTCAAGGCCGCGCTATCCGGGAAGTCGCAAGACCTATTGCTGACTATGCTGGAAAGTCTGCGATCTCTGCACCCGAAGGACGGTGAATTCCTCCTCCTTCTCCGCGCTTTCGTCCAAACGCTGCCGACAGACATGCAAGTAGACCAAATCATGAAAGAGTCGTGGAACGATCTGGCGGTGAAGGGTGGTGTACTCACGGGATCATTCGTCTGCAATCTACTGGTCGAAGTAGACCGCTTCTTCCATGAAATTGACGCTGTACTCACCACGATCGGAGCTCAGCCGACGACGGACCGAGACAAATACACGCGCTTCCGCTCCATGACATCAGGTACAGTGATCGACGGGGAGATGGCCGAGTACGAGAGGTTCGCACGTCGTACCCACAAAGCGCTCAACCTGAAAGATGCCCTCGAAGAACTCCAGATGAGTTTCCGAACCAAGGCGTTCATTGAAGAGACGTCGCGAGCACCGCAAGTCACCGGAACGGGCAAAGGATCAGTTGCCGATGGATCGTCGAGAGCGAAAGCCATCACAGTGAACAACGTGAAAGGAAAGCAAGGCGGCAAACAAGGTGACAAGGCAAAGTCAAAAGGCAACTCCAAGACGTCCAAGACGTCGAACTACACGGAGGAGCAACGCGAGGCGTTCTCAGCCTGGAGAAAGCGTAATCCGGGTATCTGTATGTACTGCGAGGAGAAAGGGGATGTCGAACACTTTCGAAATTGCGACAAGAAGAAGCCAATTGAAAGGTTGGCGACCGATAATCCAGTGCGATTAATGAAGGAAGCTCAGGGGAGCGGCGGCAGCGGAGGCGTATTCACGTGCCGCCCGATGACAGTTTACCGAGCGACTCCATCCGTTGGACAGTCCAACACCATTCTCGACACTGGAGCGGCCGCCGGGTCGTATGTGTCAATCGACAAAGGTTTTGACGCACGTACCGCCGTCAAGGTCAACAGTCTGATCAAGGGGATCGGAGGCGGCAGAGCGAGGGTGAGTAAGGCGGGAACCGTGTACATCCGGGTACCGGGCCGCGTCTGTCTCGCGAACGGGCAATTCGAAGCTCGCCGCGTCAACATCAGGTTTGACGCAGCCTACACCCCGAGCTTAGACGACTCACAAACCAATCTGATCGGCACATCGTCTTTGGTGTATGACGGAGGAATCGTCTGCATGAAGGCGGCCAACGTTGCGGAGTTTGGGAAACAAGCTACGCACACGGCCCAGGGCGACCAACTCCTCCACCTGGGGGCTGTACATGCGATCAAGGATCGCGTGCAGAGAGTTGAGATTCGCCTCGCCGCACGCAATGGTCTGCTGTATCTTCCGAGTTTCGAATATCTCACCCAGGGTGAGATCGAAGCCTTGGAGCCTACCCCTCCCGAAGCACTCACGCAACTCGGTCCGATGTTGGAAGACATGGATCAATCGGACTCTGAGTCTGATTGACTGCGTACGTCTGGAGGGCGTCATGATATTTCCGAAGCTGCTGCTCTCGCGGTAGCCGGAGTTGACAGACAACCTCGGTTGGCTGCTGGAAGCGTAAGCGGAGGCAGCCAAGACACGGCTCCAGGAGCCGACCGCGAGACGATCCCAGGGATCGAACCTCCATCCCAAAGGGAGGAACATCAGCCAAGGGCTGATGAACATCAGCAAAGTGCTGATGGACACGCCGTTTCACAACCTGAATCGGCGACGACAAGTGGAGCGCGAGGCGCGGCTCGTGGAGTCGCGGGCGCTGACCGCGCGCACACCGAACACTTTGGCGTACGCGACCAATCATCAGCAGAGGCGATGTATCGCAGGTTACATCTGAAATATGGGCACCTGTCGAAAGATAGAGTGCGCGCAATCGCCACCCTTCACGGCGAATGGCGTAGCGAGTACAACTCCATCGCCGACAAATTCTCATGCCCGTCTTGCGCCTGCGCGACAATGCAACGCGTTAACAGGCCGCCAGCGCGTAGAAGCACCCTGGCGAGCAGACCGTTAGAGGTCATATACGTGGACACCATCCCACGACCCCCCGTCTCAGTAGACGACGTCAACGAACAACGACGACCGTTCCGAACCCCTCTGTTCTCTCTCCGAGACTCCCACTTCGTAAATCTCGCAAAGTTTCACGGAATGTCAGAGTTCGACCGCGGGATCCACGGGCGGGACAAAGTCCCGTATGTGCTGCTAGTCACTGACGAGTATAGTAAGTATAGCTGGGCACTTCCATTGCCTGACAAGTCGTCAAAAGCGATTTCAAGCAGCTTGAAATCGTGGAAGACACGAACAGTTCCGTGGCTCAATTCGCAATTGACACGAATGCGACGACTCGGCGATAATGCACCGCCGTGGGTACACACCATCGGCGAAAACCTGTCGATAGGCACGATGCACATGGACTCCGGCTCCGAATTTCATAGCCTCGTCATGCTGTGGGCTCAACAGAACGACGTCCACATGACGGCGAATGAGCCTGGCGCGCCGCATGAAAACGGCGTTGTCGAGGGTCGTTGGAAATTGGTAGAGAATATGCTGAAGAAGGCACAGATGGATGTATTCGGCGGTTTGTCGAATAGTCTCTGGCTGGGTTCTCTCCTATATGCAACCTACATGGTCAACATTTCGCCAACATCAGCAGTCACGGGTGACGGCGAAGAGCGCTTGTCGCGCCTGGCGTCGCCGTATGAACGCCTTCTTGCTCTGGTACCCTCTCGTGAAATGTATTTCATGTTCGGCAACCCGTGCTATTATTATGATACAACGGCCAAGAATGTCGCGCACCTCCGAGGGATAGCTGGGTACATAGTCGGATACGAGCCAATGGGAGACGAAGTAAACTTGCGCGGCTTCCGCGTCTGCGCGGGCGACCTTTCACACTTCGACCCAGACCACCGTCGAACCATCGTAACGACGAATAATGTTCTGATCGATGACCTTGCAGTACAACCTTTGCACGTCGGAGCACAGTACATGCAGCCCTTCTCGCACGGTAACCCGGACGGCATCACGTTTGGAACGCCGCCAGCGCGCGCGCTCGAACCCGTGCAGCACTTCTTTAACAAAGAACGTCGCAAGCAACATCGGATGAACCAAGTCTACAGAGACCCCGACAGCGATCGTATCTATAAGAAGGGGCCTGGGGGAGAGCTAATTCCGGACGAGGCCAACACACGATACGCCATCTTTTGGCGACAATGCCGTGATCGCCAGAACGCTGCCGCGTCGTTACCCCTTTCAGGAGGCGCGCGCTCTGACGCCCCTGCTGACACCGTCGCTCCTCCAGGAGGCGCGCCAGAAGACGATGATGCACAGGCGCACTCCCCAGACACAGCGGACGAGCCGCTGGACCACCCCTCCGATTTTCAGGAGGCGGAAAGTGAGGACGTCGAGGACGCCCCTCAGCAAGAAGTCGAAAATCGAAACGATGGTCACGTCACGCCACTCACCGACGATCCAACTACAGGTATCGAAGTCGCAGATGCGCGACAGGACGAGCATGACACTCAGGATGACCGTGGGGACGCCCCAGACCACGAGATCGAAGTCGCCGAAGAAGAAGCCGAGGCAGAAGCTCCACCCCTCGTGGAACAACGACGCTCGTCGCGATCAAACAAAGGCATCCCGGCGGAGCGATTCGTAGGAATATCACGGCCCTCGAAGATCAACAACTCGACAATCGACGCGACTACTCAGCAGACACTCAGAGCTAAGCTGAGCCCAGCGACAAAGAAGATTCTAACCGACTTCGACAACGCCGCTCTGACGCTCAACGTCGGCGGCGAAGACAAAACGTACGTGGATATCAGAGCCCTCCACGCAGGTAAGGCAACACCACTACTAAAGAGCAACGCAGTCAAGCGCCTCGTTATATTCGACGCGTTTTCAGCAAAGGGAAGCTTCGACCGCACTCTCAACAGTGCGGGACTCAGCGAAGTCGCCGAAGTAATACGCCTGGACATCGACCCGAAGTCGAACCCGACAATCTGTGCAGACATCAGGAAGCTGGTGAGGGAGTTAAAAGCAGGAAGATGGCCCGATTGTCTCAAGGGCAAAGAAATAGACCTACTATGGCTGTCACCCCCCTGCACGCCATACTCAGTAGCGAACACGATGCGCACGCGTGAACAGGCGGATGCGGAAATGAAGGAAGCCGATGAATTAGTTCAAGCCGGTTTCGAGCTCATCAAGATTCTGAACCCAAAAGCATGGTTCGTCGAAAACCCCGATAGTGGGAAGAACCGACTGAAGCATCGAGGCATTATGAAGGACTATCAACATCTGGTCAACACTGTGACGTATTGCCATTACGGCCGACGCGACCGCAAAGCGACAATGATTGTGTCCAACGTTCCCAATCTGCAACTCAAGGACTGCAGAAAACACGGACAAGAATGTCTGGCAAAGCTCACCATGGGCAGACACACTCAAACCGCTCAAGCCGGACCAACGAAAGCCGCAGACGGATCAGTTATCCCCGGTACGCCGAAAGAGATTTCACAGCAGGTCCCCGACGCATTAGTGCTACACCTCATGCAAAAGGTTTTACATGAATATGAAATGAGGCCGGATTACCTGCACTTTCAGGTAGGCGACGACGACAGCACCAAAACGCAACTCGTCGTAGCCGCAGTCAAGAGCATTGGCGAAAGACTACCACGTCCCCAAGCGTTAGAAGTATTCGCGCTTTTGGACGTCAAAGCAAACGACCAACTCGGTAGAGCGGTTCGTTCCCTCAAGGACGTTCCCAGAACAGAGTTGAATGAGGCAAAGGACAAAGAAATTCAAGGATTGCTCAAGCGCGATGTATTCGAGATCGTTCCAGTGAAAGATATGGATCCCGAGGCGCCATTGCTGACGCACGTATGGGTGCTCAAGGTACGCGACGACGACTCCGTAAAAGCGCGACTATGCGTAGGAGGACACAAACAATCCAAAGGAGTGAACTTTTGGGAGATATCTAGTCCCACGCCAAGGGCGACCACTGTGAAATTGCACTTAGGTTACGCGTCTTCTAGGAAGTGGAACGTGTACACTGCGGATGTCAGCCAAGCTTACGTCTTTGCGTCCATGGGCGTAAAGATGTACATGAAGATGCCAGCTGAGATGGCGGCGAAACACCCAAACTGTGTTCTATTGCTTAAAAAGAGCCTCTACGGCGCAAAGCAATCTGGGCGGAACTGGTTCAACGAAGCGTCAGACGCCATGAAGTCTATCGGTTACAGGCAGCTTGATAAAGATTCCTGTTGTTTCGATCGCGGCGTAGGCGACGACAAGAAAAGCGCCGTATTGCTGTACGTTGACGATTTCCTATTCCTAGGACCAGAGAGCGAGTTCGACCGGTTCATGGGCGAGATGTCAAAGAGATACGACATCACTGCTAGTAGCAAATCCCAATCGACTATCAAGGTATGGAATGGACTGGAAATTCAGCGACATGAAGACGGAAAAATCACCGTCACGCAAGTCGCGAAGATTCGAAACATGGCTCGTGAGTATCAGGCAGAAATCGAGGAGCTCGGAAAAGGAAAGGCGGTCACGCCTGAATTCACTACGGAGAATTTCTTTGATCCGAATGACATGATAAATCCGAAATCGATTTCATCAAAAGAGCTGCGCACTCTGCGCCGCTATCAGGAAATGACCGGATCAGCGATGTACGTAGCAACCTACACGCGATACGATATTGCGTACGCCATGTCCAAAGCCGCGCGTCTCATGCACGCGGCGTCTCACAAGCATATAAAAGGCATCGCTAGAATCATCAAGTATCTTTCAAACAATGAAGACTTGACATTGACTTTCGATGGAACGCAATGTTGCGCCGACGGAGCGCCACACGTGTTCGCGTTCGCAGATTCTGATTTTGGAGGCGAACCCTTTATCCCAACAGGCGAGGCCGACCTAGGACGCAAGTCCACTAGTGGTGTTCTAATCATGGCCTACGGTGGTCCCATCTATTGGAAAAGCAAACTTCAATCGAAGGTGGCGACGTCCTCCGGTGAAGCGGAACACCGCGCGACAAACATCGCACTGAATGAAGTGAATTTTTGTAGACATCTCATTTCTGAAATGGGTTTCAAGTGTCAGAGCATACCAGTATTCACCGATTCATCCACTTCTTTGTCACAAGGTAAAAGAGAAGGAAATGCCTGGTCCGAAGGCTGTAAGCAATATGAGATTGAATTATCGCGAGCGCACAGCATGGGCTACGAAGGCAGCATCGTTCAGCTGAAAATCGACACAAATGATAATCCAGCTGATTTACTAACCAAATCGCACATGCCCAGTGTGGAAGTGCGCAAACGACACGTTCAACGCATCGGTGGTAATGCCGAGGAGGCGTTCGAGTCATGGATTCGACGCATGCTCAGCGGCTTCACCGGTACACAATCGTCCGTGTCTGGTCTACTCGACCCTAAGACGTTTCTTAAACGTTGTGGTCTGAGTAAATAACTAACAGGAATAATTAACATTAATGGGTTTTTCATAGCTACACCTCAGGAGCAGTGTCTCTGTAGCTTGAGTTTTTGTCCCCATGAATGCATTCGGAGTGAAGTCCATCCGGGAGGCGTGATAGAAGGACGATGTCTCGTTAATGGACGTATGGTCTTAACTATTGGTTACAGCAACGTATTTTACGATATGTTCGCTCTAATCAGTTATATAGAATGTACGTGCCATCGGGCTAGGTCTTTGCGCCGCCATTTTCGGTAGTAGACGTCGAGCGAGCTCACGCTCCGTGACGTCAGTCTTCAGACATAGCAATAGAGTATTGTTAATACACGGCCGAGACTCCGTACTAAGCTATCAATTCGACTATCTAACACCCGCTTGTGACCTGCGCCGGCGCCGGTTGACAGGGACAACTCTCAGAACGCATATTTGGATCCAGCGAGACTCCATCTAAGGCTTCTAGTTGCTCTCGGTTAATCGTCCATCGATCATCTTAAGATCGTTTGGAGATCACGCAAGAAGCGCTAAGTGTTTCTAGTTGAAGTCAGAGCTTACAGCCCGACGACACAGGGTTTGCGCTGCGTGCACACAGGCACGCGCGCCGAAACGCACAAAGGTAAAAAAGGGGGCACGTGCGTGAGCCTCCCGAGTGCGCCAATAAAGCATTCAAATATGTCCACTTACAGGCACATAATCACGCCATTCTGTGCGCCCAGCGGCGCTCTCACCACCCTTGGGCGCGTTCGCCTGAGAACGGAGAGCGGAGAGACCATGCGCGCGGCGCTTGAGACAGCCCGACTGGCGGACCTTAACATCAAGCACGTAACACACCAGAGACAGACCATAGGCGACGCGAGCGATGTCATCGACAACACATTCCTCGGTGCTGATTGGACAAATCCTGAGAAGCTATACGACATCGTTCGTAACTTGAAGGAGAAAACCAGCATCCTGAAGGTCGAGAAGATAGATTCAGACGGGAGCGACGAAGACCCGGATATGACGGAATCGAACGAAGCGGAGGAATCAAACAGGCGGTTCAACTGTTATCGAGCGTTAAACATGGTGGCTCTGGCTGAGGTCAAGCGACTCAAGGCCGCGCTATCCGGGAAGTCGCAAGACCTATTGCTGACTATGCTGGAAAGTCTGCGATCTCTGCACCCGAAGGACGGTGAATTCCTCCTCCTTCTCCGCGCTTTCGTCCAAACGCTGCCGACAGACATGCAAGTAGACCAAATCATGAAAGAGTCGTGGAACGATCTGGCGGTGAAGGGTGGTGTACTCACGGGATCATTCGTCTGCAATCTACTGGTCGAAGTAGACCGCTTCTTCCATGAAATTGACGCTGTACTCACCACGATCGGAGCTCAGCCGACGACGGACCGAGACAAATACACGCGCTTCCGCTCCATGACATCAGGTACAGTGATCGACGGGGAGATGGCCGAGTACGAGAGGTTCGCACGTCGTACCCACAAAGCGCTCAACCTGAAAGATGCCCTCGAAGAACTCCAGATGAGTTTCCGAACCAAGGCGTTCATTGAAGAGACGTCGCGAGCACCGCAAGTCACCGGAACGGGCAAAGGATCAGTTGCCGATGGATCGTCGAGAGCGAAAGCCATCACAGTGAACAACGTGAAAGGAAAGCAAGGCGGCAAACAAGGTGACAAGGCAAAGTCAAAAGGCAACTCCAAGACGTCCAAGACGTCGAACTACACGGAGGAGCAACGCGAGGCGTTCTCAGCCTGGAGAAAGCGTAATCCGGGTATCTGTATGTACTGCGAGGAGAAAGGGGATGTCGAACACTTTCGAAATTGCGACAAGAAGAAGCCAATTGAAAGGTTGGCGACCGATAATCCAGTGCGATTAATGAAGGAAGCTCAGGGGAGCGGCGGCAGCGGAGGCGTATTCACGTGCCGCCCGATGACAGTTTACCGAGCGACTCCATCCGTTGGACAGTCCAACACCATTCTCGACACTGGAGCGGCCGCCGGGTCGTATGTGTCAATCGACAAAGGTTTTGACGCACGTACCGCCGTCAAGGTCAACAGTCTGATCAAGGGGATCGGAGGCGGCAGAGCGAGGGTGAGTAAGGCGGGAACCGTGTACATCCGGGTACCGGGCCGCGTCTGTCTCGCGAACGGGCAATTCGAAGCTCGCCGCGTCAACATCAGGTTTGACGCAGCCTACACCCCGAGCTTAGACGACTCACAAACCAATCTGATCGGCACATCGTCTTTGGTGTATGACGGAGGAATCGTCTGCATGAAGGCGGCCAACGTTGCGGAGTTTGGGAAACAAGCTACGCACACGGCCCAGGGCGACCAACTCCTCCACCTGGGGGCTGTACATGCGATCAAGGATCGCGTGCAGAGAGTTGAGATTCGCCTCGCCGCACGCAATGGTCTGCTGTATCTTCCGAGTTTCGAATATCTCACCCAGGGTGAGATCGAAGCCTTGGAGCCTACCCCTCCCGAAGCACTCACGCAACTCGGTCCGATGTTGGAAGACATGGATCAATCGGACTCTGAGTCTGATTGACTGCGTACGTCTGGAGGGCGTCATGATATTTCCGAAGCTGCTGCTCTCGCGGTAGCCGGAGTTGACAGACAACCTCGGTTGGCTGCTGGAAGCGTAAGCGGAGGCAGCCAAGACACGGCTCCAGGAGCCGACCGCGAGACGATCCCAGGGATCGAACCTCCATCCCAAAGGGAGGAACATCAGCCAAGGGCTGATGAACATCAGCAAAGTGCTGATGGACACGCCGTTTCACAACCTGAATCGGCGACGACAAGTGGAGCGCGAGGCGCGGCTCGTGGAGTCGCGGGCGCTGACCGCGCGCACACCGAACACTTTGGCGTACGCGACCAATCATCAGCAGAGGCGATGTATCGCAGGTTACATCTGAAATATGGGCACCTGTCGAAAGATAGAGTGCGCGCAATCGCCACCCTTCACGGCGAATGGCGTAGCGAGTACAACTCCATCGCCGACAAATTCTCATGCCCGTCTTGCGCCTGCGCGACAATGCAACGCGTTAACAGGCCGCCAGCGCGTAGAAGCACCCTGGCGAGCAGACCGTTAGAGGTCATATACGTGGACACCATCCCACGACCCCCCGTCTCAGTAGACGACGTCAACGAACAACGACGACCGTTCCGAACCCCTCTGTTCTCTCTCCGAGACTCCCACTTCGTAAATCTCGCAAAGTTTCACGGAATGTCAGAGTTCGACCGCGGGATCCACGGGCGGGACAAAGTCCCGTATGTGCTGCTAGTCACTGACGAGTATAGTAAGTATAGCTGGGCACTTCCATTGCCTGACAAGTCGTCAAAAGCGATTTCAAGCAGCTTGAAATCGTGGAAGACACGAACAGTTCCGTGGCTCAATTCGCAATTGACACGAATGCGACGACTCGGCGATAATGCACCGCCGTGGGTACACACCATCGGCGAAAACCTGTCGATAGGCACGATGCACATGGACTCCGGCTCCGAATTTCATAGCCTCGTCATGCTGTGGGCTCAACAGAACGACGTCCACATGACGGCGAATGAGCCTGGCGCGCCGCATGAAAACGGCGTTGTCGAGGGTCGTTGGAAATTGGTAGAGAATATGCTGAAGAAGGCACAGATGGATGTATTCGGCGGTTTGTCGAATAGTCTCTGGCTGGGTTCTCTCCTATATGCAACCTACATGGTCAACATTTCGCCAACATCAGCAGTCACGGGTGACGGCGAAGAGCGCTTGTCGCGCCTGGCGTCGCCGTATGAACGCCTTCTTGCTCTGGTACCCTCTCGTGAAATGTATTTCATGTTCGGCAACCCGTGCTATTATTATGATACAACGGCCAAGAATGTCGCGCACCTCCGAGGGATAGCTGGGTACATAGTCGGATACGAGCCAATGGGAGACGAAGTAAACTTGCGCGGCTTCCGCGTCTGCGCGGGCGACCTTTCACACTTCGACCCAGACCACCGTCGAACCATCGTAACGACGAATAATGTTCTGATCGATGACCTTGCAGTACAACCTTTGCACGTCGGAGCACAGTACATGCAGCCCTTCTCGCACGGTAACCCGGACGGCATCACGTTTGGAACGCCGCCAGCGCGCGCGCTCGAACCCGTGCAGCACTTCTTTAACAAAGAACGTCGCAAGCAACATCGGATGAACCAAGTCTACAGAGACCCCGACAGCGATCGTATCTATAAGAAGGGGCCTGGGGGAGAGCTAATTCCGGACGAGGCCAACACACGATACGCCATCTTTTGGCGACAATGCCGTGATCGCCAGAACGCTGCCGCGTCGTTACCCCTTTCAGGAGGCGCGCGCTCTGACGCCCCTGCTGACACCGTCGCTCCTCCAGGAGGCGCGCCAGAAGACGATGATGCACAGGCGCACTCCCCAGACACAGCGGACGAGCCGCTGGACCACCCCTCCGATTTTCAGGAGGCGGAAAGTGAGGACGTCGAGGACGCCCCTCAGCAAGAAGTCGAAAATCGAAACGATGGTCACGTCACGCCACTCACCGACGATCCAACTACAGGTATCGAAGTCGCAGATGCGCGACAGGACGAGCATGACACTCAGGATGACCGTGGGGACGCCCCAGACCACGAGATCGAAGTCGCCGAAGAAGAAGCCGAGGCAGAAGCTCCACCCCTCGTGGAACAACGACGCTCGTCGCGATCAAACAAAGGCATCCCGGCGGAGCGATTCGTAGGAATATCACGGCCCTCGAAGATCAACAACTCGACAATCGACGCGACTACTCAGCAGACACTCAGAGCTAAGCTGAGCCCAGCGACAAAGAAGATTCTAACCGACTTCGACAACGCCGCTCTGACGCTCAACGTCGGCGGCGAAGACAAAACGTACGTGGATATCAGAGCCCTCCACGCAGGTAAGGCAACACCACTACTAAAGAGCAACGCAGTCAAGCGCCTCGTTATATTCGACGCGTTTTCAGCAAAGGGAAGCTTCGACCGCACTCTCAACAGTGCGGGACTCAGCGAAGTCGCCGAAGTAATACGCCTGGACATCGACCCGAAGTCGAACCCGACAATCTGTGCAGACATCAGGAAGCTGGTGAGGGAGTTAAAAGCAGGAAGATGGCCCGATTGTCTCAAGGGCAAAGAAATAGACCTACTATGGCTGTCACCCCCCTGCACGCCATACTCAGTAGCGAACACGATGCGCACGCGTGAACAGGCGGATGCGGAAATGAAGGAAGCCGATGAATTAGTTCAAGCCGGTTTCGAGCTCATCAAGATTCTGAACCCAAAAGCATGGTTCGTCGAAAACCCCGATAGTGGGAAGAACCGACTGAAGCATCGAGGCATTATGAAGGACTATCAACATCTGGTCAACACTGTGACGTATTGCCATTACGGCCGACGCGACCGCAAAGCGACAATGATTGTGTCCAACGTTCCCAATCTGCAACTCAAGGACTGCAGAAAACACGGACAAGAATGTCTGGCAAAGCTCACCATGGGCAGACACACTCAAACCGCTCAAGCCGGACCAACGAAAGCCGCAGACGGATCAGTTATCCCCGGTACGCCGAAAGAGATTTCACAGCAGGTCCCCGACGCATTAGTGCTACACCTCATGCAAAAGGTTTTACATGAATATGAAATGAGGCCGGATTACCTGCACTTTCAGGTAGGCGACGACGACAGCACCAAAACGCAACTCGTCGTAGCCGCAGTCAAGAGCATTGGCGAAAGACTACCACGTCCCCAAGCGTTAGAAGTATTCGCGCTTTTGGACGTCAAAGCAAACGACCAACTCGGTAGAGCGGTTCGTTCCCTCAAGGACGTTCCCAGAACAGAGTTGAATGAGGCAAAGGACAAAGAAATTCAAGGATTGCTCAAGCGCGATGTATTCGAGATCGTTCCAGTGAAAGATATGGATCCCGAGGCGCCATTGCTGACGCACGTATGGGTGCTCAAGGTACGCGACGACGACTCCGTAAAAGCGCGACTATGCGTAGGAGGACACAAACAATCCAAAGGAGTGAACTTTTGGGAGATATCTAGTCCCACGCCAAGGGCGACCACTGTGAAATTGCACTTAGGTTACGCGTCTTCTAGGAAGTGGAACGTGTACACTGCGGATGTCAGCCAAGCTTACGTCTTTGCGTCCATGGGCGTAAAGATGTACATGAAGATGCCAGCTGAGATGGCGGCGAAACACCCAAACTGTGTTCTATTGCTTAAAAAGAGCCTCTACGGCGCAAAGCAATCTGGGCGGAACTGGTTCAACGAAGCGTCAGACGCCATGAAGTCTATCGGTTACAGGCAGCTTGATAAAGATTCCTGTTGTTTCGATCGCGGCGTAGGCGACGACAAGAAAAGCGCCGTATTGCTGTACGTTGACGATTTCCTATTCCTAGGACCAGAGAGCGAGTTCGACCGGTTCATGGGCGAGATGTCAAAGAGATACGACATCACTGCTAGTAGCAAATCCCAATCGACTATCAAGGTATGGAATGGACTGGAAATTCAGCGACATGAAGACGGAAAAATCACCGTCACGCAAGTCGCGAAGATTCGAAACATGGCTCGTGAGTATCAGGCAGAAATCGAGGAGCTCGGAAAAGGAAAGGCGGTCACGCCTGAATTCACTACGGAGAATTTCTTTGATCCGAATGACATGATAAATCCGAAATCGATTTCATCAAAAGAGCTGCGCACTCTGCGCCGCTATCAGGAAATGACCGGATCAGCGATGTACGTAGCAACCTACACGCGATACGATATTGCGTACGCCATGTCCAAAGCCGCGCGTCTCATGCACGCGGCGTCTCACAAGCATATAAAAGGCATCGCTAGAATCATCAAGTATCTTTCAAACAATGAAGACTTGACATTGACTTTCGATGGAACGCAATGTTGCGCCGACGGAGCGCCACACGTGTTCGCGTTCGCAGATTCTGATTTTGGAGGCGAACCCTTTATCCCAACAGGCGAGGCCGACCTAGGACGCAAGTCCACTAGTGGTGTTCTAATCATGGCCTACGGTGGTCCCATCTATTGGAAAAGCAAACTTCAATCGAAGGTGGCGACGTCCTCCGGTGAAGCGGAACACCGCGCGACAAACATCGCACTGAATGAAGTGAATTTTTGTAGACATCTCATTTCTGAAATGGGTTTCAAGTGTCAGAGCATACCAGTATTCACCGATTCATCCACTTCTTTGTCACAAGGTAAAAGAGAAGGAAATGCCTGGTCCGAAGGCTGTAAGCAATATGAGATTGAATTATCGCGAGCGCACAGCATGGGCTACGAAGGCAGCATCGTTCAGCTGAAAATCGACACAAATGATAATCCAGCTGATTTACTAACCAAATCGCACATGCCCAGTGTGGAAGTGCGCAAACGACACGTTCAACGCATCGGTGGTAATGCCGAGGAGGCGTTCGAGTCATGGATTCGACGCATGCTCAGCGGCTTCACCGGTACACAATCGTCCGTGTCTGGTCTACTCGACCCTAAGACGTTTCTTAAACGTTGTGGTCTGAGTAAATAACTAACAGGAATAATTAACATTAATGGGTTTTTCATAGCTACACCTCAGGAGCAGTGTCTCTGTAGCTTGAGTTTTTGTCCCCATGAATGCATTCGGAGTGAAGTCCATCCGGGAGGCGTGATAGAAGGACGATGTCTCGTTAATGGACGTATGGTCTTAACTATTGGTTACAGCAACGTATTTTACGATATGTTCGCTCTAATCAGTTATATAGAATGTACGTGCCATCGGGCTAGGTCTTTGCGCCGCCATTTTCGGTAGTAGACGTCGAGCGAGCTCACGCTCCGTGACGTCAGTCTTCAGACATAGCAATAGAGTATTGTTAATACAGGACTAGACTCCGTACTAAGCCTAGTATTCGACTATCTAACACCCGCTTGTGACTCGCGCCGGCGCCGGTTGACAGGGACAACTCTCAGAACGCGTATTTGGATCCAGCGAGACTCCATCTAAGGCTTCTAGTTGCTCTCGGTTAATCGTCCATCGATCATCTTAAGATCGTTTGGAGGTCACTCAGAAGCGTCAAGTGTTTTTCTAGTTGAAAGCAAAGCCAAAAGCCCGACGAGACAGGGTTTGCGCTGCGTGCAACCAGGCACGCGCGCCGTAACGCACAAAGGTAAAAAAGGGGGAACGCGTGAAAGCCTCCCGAGTGCGCCGATGAAGCACTCAAAGATGTCAGCGTCTTATGACCACATCAACACGCCTTTTTACCAATCCAACGGCGTCATCACCCAGCTGGGTCGAGTACGTCTCAGGATTGTGTCAGGTGAAAAAATGAGAACGGCGCTAGAGACCGCGTCGTTCGCGCAATTGAATATCAAGAAAACGACTCAACAACGGTCAGCGATCCACGCCGCTAGAAAAGTCACTCTCTTTAGTCCCGTTGGCACCTCATTTCGTTGTTACGTCTTAACGCCGTCTTGGACGGCTGCACAAGGAAGAGTGCGCTCGACGCGACGGAAAGCGTGTTCCCAAACGCCTGGGTACGCCTAAGAACCGAGTCAGGTAAAAAAGAGAGTTCGCCTAAGAACCGAGTCAGGTAAAAACGAGAGTTCGCCTAAGAACCGAGTCAGGTAAAAACGAGAGTTGAAGGGTTTAGCGGGAGACGACGAAGCCATGCGGTGTGGTGGGTAAAGTTATGGGTATAAAATACACGACGCCGCCCTTTTGTGGTCGTTACGTGTCCCTCCTCAGTCGTCGTCGTCGTCGTCGTCGCGATGGCGTCGTGCGCGCGC
>Ga0255763_1002827_pt1 | contig 16087 bp, 18 predicted proteins | sample 041ome_2_FD_179963 | JGI IMG/M metagenome (GOLD analysis project Ga0255763, IMG submission 179963) | Coastal salt marsh microbial communities from the Groves Creek Marsh, Skidaway Island, Georgia - 041406US metaG (version 2) | ecosystem: Environmental > Aquatic > Marine > Intertidal zone > Salt...
CAGCATTAGTGCGCAAGTTTAAGTTTGACGTTCCTGGCGCACGTTACCAACCAGCAGTTAGATTAGGACGTTGGGATGGTAAAGTGCCATTCTTTAACCTTGGCGGAACCACGTACATTAATCTATTGCCAGAGATACTTCCATATCTTGATGAACAAGGTTATGATATTGAAGTGGAAGACCTCAGGGACTACAGGACCAAGTTTGACTTTACAGAAGTAAATGAACAGAGTTATTCGCATAAGGTGTGGCCCAAGAATCATCCTAAAGTGGGCGAGCCTATTGAACTAAGGGACTATCAAGTTGAGTTGGTAAACAACTTCTTGAAGAATCCGCAGTGTGTACAAGAAGTAGCAACAGGCGCAGGCAAAACCATAATGACAGCGGCACTTGCTGACAAGGTTAGTGAGTACGGTCGTACTATTGTTATTGTGCCTAACAAGAGTTTGGTCACGCAAACTGAAGAAGACTTTGTTAACTTGGACTTGGATGTTGGTGTTTATTTTGGTGATAGAAAAGAGTTTGGTCGTGTGCATACCATATGTACTTGGCAAAGTCTCAACAACATGCTGAAACAAACCAGGAACGCAGAAGCAGACATTACCATTGGTGAGTTCTTGGAAGGTGTAGTGGGTGTTATTGTTGATGAGGTACACGGTGCTAAAGCAGACGCACTTAAAACATTACTGAGTGGACCAATGAGTCGTATCCCTATACGTTGGGGACTAACAGGCACCATACCCAAGGAACAGTTTGAGTACATGAGCATATTCTGCAACTTAGGTTCAGTAGTAGGGCAACTAAGCGCACGTGAACTACAGGAAGCAGGACATTTGGCCATGTGCCATGTTAATGTTGTACAACTTGTGGATCACACTGAGTATACAAACTATCAAAGCGAACTAAAGTATTTGCTGGAGAATCAAGAACGTTTAGACTATATCAGTGGACTGATAAGTACTATTAATGAGTCAGGCAACACACTTATTCTAGTAGACAGAATATCCGCAGGTAAAGAACTAGCCGGAAGACTACCAGACAGTGTATTTGTATCAGGATCAACCAAAGCCGGGGAAAGAAAAGAACACTATGATGAAGTGGCAGAAGCAGAAGGCAAGATCATTATCGCCACTTACGGTGTTGCTAGTGTTGGTATTAACATTCCCCGTATTTTTAATCTTGTTCTCATTGAACCTGGTAAGAGTTTTGTACGTGTTATTCAAAGCATTGGTCGGGGCATTCGTAAAGCCCAAGACAAAGACTTCGTACAGATCTGGGATATAACCAGTACCTGCAAGTTCGCAAAAAGACACTTAACCAAACGTAAAGCATTCTATCGAGATGCAAACTATCCGTTTGCTGTGGAGAAAACAGAATGGCAATAAGAAAAATAATTGTGTGTGGTGATAGTTTTTGTAGTGCAGATGCTGGAAATCCAATGACGCATTTTTCGGAACTACTAGACAATAAATATCAAGTTACCAACTTAGCTCGCGGCGGAGTCAGCAATACAGTTATCTGTTTACAATTGCAAACGGCATCAACATTGAATCCAGATTTAATTATTTTTAATACCACCGACTTCAACAGAACTGAATTTGTATATAACAATCGTCCTGTGAACCAGGTTTCGCTAAAAGATATAATTTATCCATACGAGTCAGACAGCAGTTATGGATCGCCATATGTGGGTAACGCAAATGCAAGATACATGTCGGACGTTTGGCAAGCAATTTTGACTCCTAGACCAGACAATCCGTTAAAGTATTCTGATAGTAAAATACAAAGTCTTAAGAATTATTTTACTGAAATTTTTGACGGCCCACTTAAACAATTAATTGATAATTGGATACTTGGATTTTGGAGAATACAACTTAAAAATTCAAAAATTCCATATATTGAAATTAACAGACATGGAATAGGCAAAACACTTTATCAATATTGCGATAAGAATCCTGATAAAATAACTCAAGCAGTATATCACACCGATATTGAAACACAAAAAAGTTTTGCTCTAGAATTAAATGACATGATACAGGTAATGTTAAATGAAAAAGAAAATAATAATTACAGGGTGTAGTTTTAGCGCCCCCAGTACAGACCCTGCACTAGTAGGAACCAGCTGGGGAGAAAAACTAGCGGCTAAATTGGATTGGGACTTGGTACATCTAGCACGTCAAGGCATGAGCAATGGCGGCATACGTGTAATGATAGATGAGATACTACGCCAAAAGCCAGACTTTGCTATAGTAGCACCCACGTTCCATGACAGAATGGAAATACCAGGAAGTGCCGCACCTTATGTAGCACCCGAGAACGAAAACAAAGGTTGGAACAGTGACCTACAGCAACACCTGCAAACTGATCACGGCACTGGCTATGACCCCAATGCAGGAGTTGACAATATCAACTGGGGCAACAACAACTACAGGATGATTTCAGAAACTATTTTCAGTCTAGCAGAAAACTACGACCACCATTATCGTAGTCAGAAATTGGACAAGGCAACAGCAAATGCAGTGAAACAGTATGTAAATCACATGTACGACAGCAACTGGAAACTGCAACAGGATAGGTACATTATCAGTGATGGCATATTTAGATTGCATCATGCAGGTATTCCTTTCTTGTTGGTGGCATGTAATATATGGACCAGTGACATGGTCAGAGACCAGTTCCCTTGGAACATACCCGATTGTTGCTTAACATTAGACTTTGAAGACACACCTGCATACGCTACAAATGAGTATCCGTTTTCGGGAGAAGATCCAGGATATCATGGGTCAGAACAGAGTCAAGAGTATCTAGCAGACAGATACTTAAACATTATAAGAGACAGGTTTAGAATAAATGACTGACAACACCGTCACGCATTCAACAGAAGACTTTGATTGGTTTAAAAACAACGGCATTTACATGCCAATGATCAACGACACCGGACGTAATATTGCATACAAAGCCGCAATAGAACGTGTAGCACCTGGCAGTGTCGTGTGCGATATAGGTACTGGCACAGGGCTATTAAGTATACTAGCCGCTAAAGCTGGAGCAAAGAAAGTTTACAGTATCGAAATGGATCCAGGCCGTGCAAAGTATGCCAGAGACATGATTGATAAACTTGGTATTACAAACATACAGGTAATTAACAAAAACTTCTTTAGTTGTAACAGAGCAGATATTCCAGACGACATAGATTATTTTATTTCGGAGACCATCGGCAATCCTATCTTCAACGAGAATATTGTTGATTTATCCAAGCATGCTAAACAGTGGGGCGGAACTTTTATTCCAGGAAAGATTGAAGTAACAGCAGAAGTCTACAGAAATCATCCTATACTACCTTTGGTATATGCTGAGTCAGAAGCCTTCGAATTTCAACCTGACATTGAGATCGACGACGCATACGAAAAAACAATTAACGACACATTTCAGCAGAAGCACCCTGCAGACAGTACACTGTACAGATTTAACATGATAAACAATCTGTTTCAACAGTTAAAATGGTTTGAAGAGGACAAAATAGATTTAAAATTTAATTGTGAATATAAGCACGAACCTTTTGTTGTTGACTTGAATGACTCCACTATAGATATAAATGAAATCAAATTTGAAATAGTTCATAATATGCACGAAAGCAATCTTCCTAATCGTTACATGCACAATGATTTTGCTATTGTGCTAAAATGGCGAGCACAGATGATTGACGATATCTACATGCGTGTCGAAGATACTATATGGGGAAGTCCTGCAAAAACGATCCTGGACCGCACAAGAGACAAAACAAAAAACCTTGCTATATGGTACGACCATAGCATACAGAACTGGAGATTGACCTACTAATGAGAATATTAACACTAGATAACGTAGCATACGAGATTAATGAAATACCAGAAGAAATTGATGACATGCGTTTTGCTGTGTTGGATAATAGTGATCCCCGTAACCCTGATTATTTCTACATACCACTGATCTTCCTAGAATCATTCAACAGTCCAGCACTGGTATTACGCATTGGCGAAAGTGTAATAAAAATGCCTGTGGATTGGCAAGTGCTAATCGGAGAACCAGATGTAGGAGACCTTGAAGTTGTTCCGTTGACTAGTATTAACGATAGAGGATTCAGTACATTCTTGTTCAATCCACTAACAGATTATAGACCAGAATTTGAGTCTATAGAGGTTATGGACATATATCAAGATGTTAAATGGTATTTTCCTAAATTACGTCCGGGTCAAATGTTGGCTATACCGCTGGAAACAAATGTACAAAAACCAAGGTGTGCATATTTTGTAAAAGATATTTCAAGACAAAGCGAGATTGTAGATTATGCCAAGTGCTGGTAGAGCATTACTACTGGTAGCACACCCAGATGATTGTATTATATTTGGGTATCCGTTCCTGCATAATCATACTAGATTCGAATGGGACATAATGTACCTAACCTATTTCGACAAGGATGATAGAGCTCGAGAAGTAAGATCGTTTTGGCGTAAGCGCAATATTGATACTTACTTTCTTGGCAACCGCGATGACTACAGTTATGTGGAGCGTGGCGAGTTGGGATTTGACGGCCAAGAAGCAAGAGAAAAAATACAATACCTGACACAAGGATACAAGTTGATACTCACACATAACGAGGATGGTGACTACGGACACCTACATCACAAGTTTGTACATGAGTGTGTTAAAGATATAGATATACCGCAAGTTTATTTTGCTAGTACGTTCAATACCAACTACGAATGTACTTCGCCTGACTATGGGCTAGAAGATTTACCACTGCATCGCGAAGTTATTGAGGGCTTCCAGGATAGGCTAACTGGTAGATACATAGTCACAGAACCTGCAAGGAAATACACAGATGGATCCAAAAGATCAAATTGAATGGGAAGCCACAGAAACAGGCACCAAATACATTTACGAAAATGACACATATGGCAACATATGGGGTAGACCACTTGGACAAGCAAACAGCAAAAGGGTATTAATAGGAACATACCCAGTTGACAATTGGATACAAGAGTCGCACTACTGGCACAAAATAGTTGAAGCCGCAAAGGACAATCCCGCCTTGCAAGAAGCACTAGAACGTGCTAAAGTACTGTATGAACTTAGTAAGAAAGATGACGACGGACCCGTAATGCATCACCCAGTATGAACAAACTAGACATATTTTATGAAATGAAACAGTTTGATCTCAAGAACAGATCATTCTATAGTGAACTTACAGACGAAGAACGCAAAAAGTTCAGCAACTTCCTCATGATCCGCTGGGGTAGTGCAGTAGGTGGCAGTGCCGAATTGCAGGGATACTATCTAATGAGTTGTAATGAACGATTAAACAAGAATTGGTTCGACCTAAGCAAGTATCCAGAATTGCAATGGTTGTTGGCAACAACTGTGAGTCCAGGTATGGGCACACACAGGCATGAATGGATCAAACAAAAGAAACGTGTTAACAACAACAAGGTGGTTAAGTTTTTGCGCAACTTCTATCCAGACTACGCAGATGATGATTTAGAAACACTGGCAGAGATCAGTGATAAAAAAGAACTCAAAGAACTAGCTAAGTTAAACGGGTGGGAAGATAAAAAGATCCGAGACGCACTCAAATGATTACTGAATTGGTTATCAATGGTTGCAGTTACATGCAGACTTACTTCGAAGGCAACGGCCATGCTGACTTGGCCCAAGCTCTACAGATACCGAGCAGTAATAGTTTAAGCATCACGGGTAGCGCCAACAGTAGAATTATAAGAACAACACTGAAACACAGCTACGAAACGAACAAAAAAACTTTGTATGTGTTGGGTATGACATTTGTTAGCAGAGAAGAACTTCCTATTTGTCGTTATAATTCAGCAGAACACACAGAGCAAGAAGTATGGGAAGGTGCATGGACAAATCCACAAAATCAACAGTTTGGCAAGAACAGATGGAGATCAAGTTGGAACGATCGGGAAACCAAGCAGTGGGTATTGTTTCGAGAACGATACGAAAAACATTCGCTAGTTGATAGAACAGAAAATTTAATGTATCAAATGTTGTCATTGATTGATAGTTTAACACACCGAGGACATAGTTGTATAATATTTCAACAAGCAGACCATTGGTGGGAAGGTGTGTTACCTGAAGAGGTCAACAGGATACGTCTACTAGAAGGACATAAAAATATCATAGGTGATTTTAAGTGGTGTGCAATTAGAGAACAACATCGAGCAGGTGTGCCATACATACCCGACGAAGAACATGTTGAACCAGAATTACGACATCGCTTAGCCGGTGAACATGGGTGGTTAAACAATTACTTGGAAACATATATAAGAAAACATGAGTTACACCTGTAAGTATTGTGACAAAAGTTATCGCAAGGAATCAACACTTGCGGCTCATCTTTGCGAGCCCAAGAGGCGCTGGCAGGAAGAAAAAGAAACAGGTGTGCAGTTTGGACTTAGAGCTTACTTACAGTTCTTTGAAACAACACAGGGCAGTGCCAAAAACAAAAGTTTTGCAGACTTTGTAACCAGTCCATACTACAAGGCATTTGTAAAATTTGGCAGGCACTGTGTCAACATCAAATGTCTCAACATACAAAACTACACAACCTGGTTATTGAAAAACAACAAGAAACTGGACTACTGGACAAAAGATGTTTTTTATGATGAGTGGATGCGTGAATATTTAAAAAAGGAGGCAGTACAAGATGCTCTTGAACGTGCTCTTAAAACCATGGAAGATTATGCAAGCAACGGTTCGGGACTTGCGGGATTCCAAGACTATTTTCGGTATGGTAATGCTAATAGGATTTGTCATCATATCAGTACCGGGCGCATTAGTCCTTGGATTGTGTTTAATTGTGTTTCCGGCGTGGATTGGTTATCTACTCTTGCAGATGATCAAATTGCTATTATACTCCCCTGGATTGACCCTGACTACTGGAATAGAAAATTTACTGACTACATGGGTGATGTAGAGTGGTGCAAGCACCTGTTACAGGAAGCAGGATTATGAAGTTTACTAGTGATATTGATATTGATTTAGGAGATAGAGACACGGTGCTTGAACTGTTCCCGCACACTCCGGCAGTGATATTGCGCAACGGCGAATACGTAAAACACAACACAGGTGTTTACGTAACAGATACTCCCGAGGACCCGTTTACAGGATACGCCAGTATAGATCACAAGGTAGCAGAGGATCGCGGATACATGAAGATAGACATGCTGAATCTTGGTCTATACACTGAAGTACGCAACGAACAACACCTGGATCAATTACTAGCACAAGAACCAGCTTGGGAATGTTTATATGACAAAGACTTCTGCAGTAAACTGATACACATAGGCAATCATTACGACACGTTAATAAAAATGCCAGAAGCAGTAAACACAATAGAAAAGTTAGCAATGTTTTTGGCAGTTATACGTCCTGCAAAACGTCACCTAATAGGCAAGCCGTGGGCTGAAGTTGAAAAGACTGTGTGGGAGAAACCCACAGATGATAGTTACTATTTTAAGAAAGCACATGCGATCAGTTATTCGCATTTGGTAGTAGTAAATGTTAACTTAATTTCCGCACAAGAGTAATACTTCTACGCTTTGTACGTTTGGACGCTATTGATTTAAGGCTAATGTGTGGACCAAATTTGATGTCCACATCCTTACTGTTCATGGTTTTTACTATCATCTTGAACGGAGCCCACTCTGTTTTTAAGAATACATTAATTGGTATTAGTCTGTTGCTTTCCCACCACCAGGTATCAGCTAATGCAAGGAAGTGTTGTTTTTCTTCTAAATTGTTCAGCGCACCATAATCGTACATTGTGGTTAACACATCGTCTACATTCTGAATCACACCAATATACTCGTTACCTCCGTATATTAAGTAAGTTAGAAAAGGGTACTCGGTGAGTAGTTTCTCGTAGTCTATGTCAACCATATAAGTTCAATAAATACATTAATGTATGAAATCCAAAGTTATTTATATGATAATATTATTCGGGTCCAAATTCTGGATCAGGGAACCTTTTTGCCACCAAGGAAACGAGTTGTGTTTAGTAAACCAATAAAAGTATATCAAGGAATTGATAATCCACTACAGATCGTTGTTAGGAATCAACAACAAAAAGCCGTTAATTTAACAGGCAACACCATGCAATTGGATATCCAAGATCCATTTGAAAAAGGTGCTGTTGAAAGTTTGGCTGTGACTATTGACAATGCTGAAACCGGCTTATGCAGTGTAACTATTCCCAAAGCAACCACAGTGGCACTGAAGCAGAGAATGTATCTGCTTACACTTAAACTAACCAACACAACAACCAACATTGACAGACCTCTGTATGTAGATGATAACTTTGGTGCACAATTAAAGATTGAAGTATTGCCGGGATGGTACGAAAGTGATCCACTTAACTTTGCCGCTAATGCTGTAATAGATTCAGGACAAATTACATGACAACTAGCAACGTAACATTAACTACACACTTATTAGCCAAACGAGGCAACACAGCCGTTAGCACCACCTACACAGGTTTAGTTGGTGAGCTCACTGTTGATACAGATTTAACCACGGTTAGAGTACATGATGGTGTAACCGCAGGTGGACACATATTAGCCAACACTGCACAGATAAGTGACCCTGCAGGGTTAAGTGCAGCCAATGTTGAAATTGATGCATTACGAGCCAATGTAACTGCCTCTAATGTTGAAATAGATGCACTACGTGCAAACATAACTGCGGCAAATGTGCAAATTGATGCTTTTGTTGCAAATACCGGTTTTAGTACCAATGTTGCATTTAATGCGTTAGACGCTAATGTAGGATCATATCAAACCTATGCTAATAGTCAAATTACAACACTTGATGCTAACTTGGGAACGGCCACAACCAACATCACAAGTATTGATGCTAATCTTGGTACAGCAACCACTAACATAACAACACTAGATGCTAATCTTGGTACAGCAACTACAAACATACAAACCATTGATGCTAACTTGGGCACATTCAGTGGTACACAGGATACTATTAACGCTAACATTGGTGCATTCCAATTATACAGCAATGCCAACGTTGGCAGCATTAAGTTAGAAATAGACAACCTGTTTGGTAATGCAGGAACACAACAAACGTCTATAGATGCTATTAATGCTAATCTAGGAACGGTAGTAGGAACAACAATACCTACTATTGATGCCAACTTGGGCACTGCTACAACCAACATAACAACACTGTTGTCTAATGCTCAGAGCCAGCAAGCAACACTACAGAGTTTACAATCAAACGCCGCGGCACAGCAAGCACTGATTAATACCTTAACAGGCAACGCCGCTACACAGTATGGCGAGTTGGTTGATTTAACTGCTAATGCCGCTACGCAAGCAAACGAACTGATTGTGTTACTGGCAAATGCCGCCACACAAACAGGCGAGTTAACAACACTGGTGTCAAATGCCGCCACACAGCAAACCAGCATAAACAGCATTGATGCAAACTTGGGTACATACCAAACAACTGTTAATGCTAACTTGGGTACAGCAACCACAAACATCACCACATTAACTGCAAATGCCGCAACTCAGCACACCAGCATAGTTGACCTACAGACAAATGCCGCAACTCAGCACAACAGTATCGCAACACTTGATGCCAATGTAGGCACCATAGTTGATACAACTATCCCTGCACTTGATGCAAACTTGGGAACGGCCACAACCAACATTGCTACATTAGACGCTAACTTGGGTGCATACCAAACAACTATCAACGCTAACTTGGGTACTGCAACAACTGATATTGTTACACTAACTTCAAATGCGGCAACACAAAGCGTTGCAATTGTGGACTTGCAAACAAATGCACAAACACAACAGTCATCAATTATTGCTCTTACAGCAAATGACGCTACCCAGCACAACAGTATCACAACACTTGATGCTAACCTTGGCACAGCAACTACAAACATAACCACGTTAACCAGCAACGCCGCAACACAGGCTACTAGTATAACCACACTCGATGCCAATCTGGGTACAGCAACAACCAATATAACATCACTGCAAAGCAATGCGGCAACACAAGGCGGTGATATACTACAACTGTTTGCAAATGCCGCAACACAACATGCAAACGTAGAAGCCGCTAATGCCGCTATTATTCAATCGAATACAGAAATGAAAGTGTATGTTGATGCACAAGTCATTGAAGCAGGTGGATACACCAATAGTTCAGCTCGCAACTTCTTAGCAAATATCGACGGAAACATCATACCAAGTGCTAATGCTACTTACTACTTGGGCGACAGCAATCAACAGTGGAAAGAACTTTGGGTTGCTAACAGCACAATTTACCTCGGCAACACACCTCTTGCAGTTGACGGCGAAACACTATTGGTTAACAACAGTCCAGTAATCGGTGAATTATCCAGTGTAACAGATGCTAACTTGGGTACTGCTACAAATAACATTACCAACATTGATGCTAATTTAGGTGTTGTTGTAACAACAACTATCCCGACACTAAATGCAAATATTGGGTCATTCCAAACATACAGTAACACAGCACAACAGACACTTGATGCTAATGTTGGAACTCTCACAACAGACATTAGCACACTTACAGCAAATGCCGCAAGTCAAGCAAATCTACTAGACACACTTACAGGTAATGCAGTAACACAACAAAGTGAACTAGCAACATTGGTTGCAAATGCCGCAAGTCAGGCAAGCGATTTAACATCACTGTTGTCAAATGCAGCCGCACAAACAGATAGCTTGACTACACTAACCAGTAATGCCGCAAGTCAGCAAAGTGCGATTGACACAGCTACAACCAACATTGCTACATTAGACGCTAACTTAGGTACCGCAACAACCAACATTACCAACATTGATGCTAACGTTGGTACAGTAGTAGGCACAACTATCCCTGCACTCGATGCCAACCTGGGTACAGCAACAACCAATATTGTCAATATTGATGCTAATGTTGGTACAGTAGTAGGTACAACTATTCCAGCAATTGATGCTAACTTGGGTACTGCTACTACAAATATAACAACTATTGATGCTAACGTTGGTACAGTAGTAGGTACAACTATTCCAGCAATTGATGCTAACTTAGGTACTGCTACAAATAACATTACCAATATCGATGCTAATTTGGGTACTGCTACTACAAATATAACAACTATTAATGCTAACGTTGGTGCATTCCAAACTTATAGTAATGCACAAGGTTACATTAGCAACGTTGTAGAAGACACAACTCCGCAACTTGGTGGCAACTTGGATATGAACTCCAAGAGTATCACAGGCAGCCTCCAACTTGAAGACGGCACGCAGGAAAGATTCAGCAGTTTAACTAGTGCAACAGGCACAGTAGCACATGACTGTGCTAATGGAACAGTATTTTATCATACCAGCATCAGTGCAAACTTCACAGCAAACTTTACTAATCTAGAGCTAGACAGTAGCTATGCTACAGCAATCACACTGGTGTTGGTACAAGGTGGAACAGCATATATTCCAAATGCAGTACAGATAGGCGGAGTTGGTCAAACTATTAATTGGCAAGGTAACGCAGAACCTACTGGAACAATAAATCGTATCGATGCTGTTTCGTTTACTATTCTCAACAACAGTGGAACTTATACTGTACTTGGTCAACTAACGGACTTCTGATATGCCTTTTGTTAGCAGTTTCAATAGTTCATTTGGCTTTGGCAGAAGAAAGGTTGCATCTGTCGGGTATACACCTCCTGACTTTGTAAGTTCAGGCTTAATAGCATACTATGACCCAGCCAATCCTACTAGTTATTCAGGATCAGGATCAACACTTACGGACCTGTCAGGTAATGGCATTGATGGCACTATCGTAGGTGCAACCTACACAGACAGCACCTACTTTACACTAGATGGGGTAAATGATTATATTGTAACTGGTAACTGTTTTAGTGCTATCAGTGCAAGCGATACTCATACCGTCGAAATGTGGGTGTATGCTGATGCCACAGATGATTGTATATGGAGTGATCTAGGCTCATCCAATGATCCGGCTACATCAACATACCACTTTGCCGGATCACAGATACTACAGGTTGGTCCATTCCAGCAGATCATCACAGGCTTATGGAACGGCACAGCAATTACTCGTGATGTAGCAGGTTCAGGATCACTCACAGGTGCTTGGAAGCATGTGGTTAGAACTTATGACGGCACCACTCTAAAGGGATACCTCAACAGTGCCAATGGTGGAGGCGGCGTCGCAATGACATTTGACAGTCCTGGTGATGATGGCGAGAGTGATTGGTATCTAGCATTCGGTGCCCAAGACCTTACAACATATTCAGGATCTACAGCAGGATTTTTGAGTGGTAGAGTTGGTATAATGAGAGTGTACGATCGTGCTCTAAGTGGAGCAGAAGTTACTTCAAATTACAACGATGCTAAGAGCATCTACGGGTTATAAATTTCATGACAGAATTAATCTTTACCCTTGTGGCAACACATATTACCATTGCCTGCGTAACCTTGTTTTTACACCGCAGTCAAGCACATAAATCAGTGAGTTTTCATCCTGTACTAAGTCATATGATGCGGTTTTGGCTCTGGCTTACCACGGGCATGGTCACTAAGCAGTGGGTAGCAGTACACCGCAAACATCACAGAGATACAGATGTTGAGGGCGACCCACACAGCCCTGTGATTGCTGGACTGCACACAGTACTGTTCAAAGGTGCATGGCTTTACCATCTTGCCAGCAAAAACTTTGCCATGGTTGAAGCATACGGTGTGGGCACACCCGACGATTGGATGGAACGCAATGTATATTCCAAACACAGTCGTATTGGTATTCTTTTGATGCTGGCCATAGATCTTGCTTTGTTTGGACCATGGGGACTAGCAGTGTGGGCAGTTCAGATGATTTGGATACCATTAACCGCGGCAGGCATAATCAACGGATTAGGACATTACTATGGCTATCGTAATTTTGATACCGATGATAGAAGCACCAATATCATACCGTGGGGAATAGTGATTGGTGGAGAAGAATTGCACAACAATCACCACAAGAGTCCAGCCAGTGCTAAACTAAGCGCACGAATGTTTGAGTTTGATATTGGTTGGTTGTACATCAAAATTTTTAGCCTAATAGGCTTGGCAACTGTACGGTAATACTGTATAATAACTGAATGTTAGATACTATCCAGCAATCTGTTTTGCAATTACTTCCTATACGTCGTAAAAGCACACAGTCTGGTTGGATATCCTTTAACGCAGTATGTTGTTCACACAACGGAGAAACACCAGATCGTAAAGGTAGGGGAGGGATCAAGACCAACGATGGCGCCGTATCTTATCATTGTTTTAACTGCGGCTACACTGCTAGTTTTGTTCCGGGTAGACATCTAAGTTTCAAGTTCAGGAAACTGTTAGCCTGGTTAGGTGCAGATGATCTTACAATAAGGCATTTGGTAATTGATGCTGTAAGACTTAAGGAATTGGTAGCACCAGAACAACTTGAAGAAACTCCACAAGAGGAGATCAAGTTTGACCAGAGAGAACTACCCGACGGGTCAACGAGTCTAACATCGTGGATGACCCGGATGATTCAAGATGACCATTGCTTGATTCCCTCCCAACTCACACGTGGGGTTGAGTACTTGGCTAGCAGGAGCATAGACACAGCTCGATATGAGTTTTACTTTACAGACAGCAAAAGTTACAACTATCATCGTAGAATTATAATACCATATTACTACGAAGGCAAAATGGTAGGCAGTAGTGCAAGAGCATTGGATGATAGCGTAAAACCCAAGTACTGGAGTAACCATCCAGCAGATTATGTGTTTAACTTGGACAAGCAACACAAAGATTTCAAGTTTGTTATTGTGGTAGAAGGACCTTTTGATGCTATGGCTGTAGATGGAGTAAGTATACAAGGCAGTGAGATAAGTGATACACAAGCAGAACTGATAGACAGACTACAGCGTGAAGTGATAGTTGTTCCGGACACAGATAGTGCAGGGCGCAAACTGGTAGACCGTGCTATAGAACTTGGATGGACAGTGAGTTATCCTGTATGGCAAGAAACTTGCAAAGACCTAAACGAAGCAGTGGTTAAATACGGTAAGTTGTTTGTATTGAAAAGCATATTGACGGCAAGAGAAACCAGTCGTTTGAAGATTGAATTGAAGAAGAAGAAACTATATAACTAATGGATCCAAAAAAGAAATTTTATTTGTTTAAACAATCAACGAACTTTTGTGCAGTGCCGTGGAATCACATTAAAGTTGAAATGGACGGAAGGGTAGCAACTTGTTCGCAAGGTCAGCAGGAACTTGGACATCTTCAGGATAGTTCTTTAGAGGAAATTACCAACAGTATAAGTTTTCAGCGCATAAGAGATAGTCTATACAAAGATCAGAGTTCACCAAATTGTAAAACATGTGCGGCGTACGAAGACACAGGAGAACCAGAATACAAGTTCTTACGTGATTTATATAATCCCATGTTCAAGCATGCCGACATAGACTATTCAGATAAAAGATTATTCAAACTTAGTGCAATTGACTTACACTGGAGTAGTACTTGTAATTTAAAATGTATCACTTGCTGGGCTAACCAAAGTAGTTCTATTGCACATGAAGAAGGTAAGAAAGTTTTACATACACCAGACGACAAAGCAGATCGAATTATTGATTTAATAGTTAGTAGACAACATCAGATGAAAGAGATATATATTAGTGGTGGAGAACCTACCTTAATTAAACATAATTTAAGGCTACTAAAGAGATTAGATAAATCTATTAATTGTAGAATTAGAGTTAACACAAACATGATGTTTGAACAAAAAAATCCTGTTGTTGAAGAATTAAAAAAATTTAAAAATGTTCTTGTAACTATTAGTGCTGATGCAACTGGTGATAGATTTGAATATATTCGAAGAGATGCTAGTTGGCCTAAGTTACTTAGAAATTTAGACTACCTTAAACATCACGCAAATTTTAAAATTAGGTTAAACAGCGTATTCTTCGTTGCTAGTGCATTAAACTTAACTGATACTCAGCAGTTTTTCCATGATACATACGGCATTAACGATCTCACTATAAATCAAGTTCAAATGAACAAAACTGCTATACAATGTCGAAATTTACTTCCAGCAGTTAAAAACCAATGTATTGAAAAAATAATAAAACACAAATCCAAGTTTAAAGATAACAAAAATTTAGTAGGCCAACTTGATACCTGTTTAACAGAGCTACAAAAAGACAAGGAAGAAGATTATGCGCCATTCTTTGAGTCATTCAGAAACAAAGTTGATACTGAATGGCGGGAGATTTTTACAGAGTTATGAATGTTCTACTATTAGGTTGCGGTTCAAAATGGGGAAGGCAACTGCTAGACAGTTTAGCATCTAATCACACAGTACATAGTATTAGCAGCCAAGATATTCATAATGTAAATAATTTAAAGATTGATTGGTCGTCGCTTGGCCCAGCAACGGTTGAGAAGTTTTTAAAAAGTCTACCAGATATTGATCTTGTGTTTTTTAATCAAAATGGATCAGCATTGAGCGGACAAAATTTTGACCATATGAAAACTATTGACCATTGGAAACTGGAAAAACATTGGAGTCAGCAATACTATAACAGTGTTATTTTTCCTTTTCATGTTGTACAAAGCATAAATTTAAACAAGGACAGCATAGTAGCATGGATGCTATCGTCGTACGTGTATCAGCACACAAATATTAATCATGCAGATTATGTTGGTAACAAGTATCAAAATTTTGTTATAATGAAAAATTTTAGTAAGACAGGAAAGTCCTGTTTTTGTGGTGTAAATCCAATGGATATTGATAATCCGAATGTTACAGTAGATAAATTTATAACAAATTTATTTGGACATAAAAAAGAAGAACTAAATGGAAATGTAATTTATTTCAATGGTGAAATAGATATTAATTTCCATAATTTTAGTGTATAATTAACTATATGAAAGAATATTCAGCAGAAATACAAAAACTGTTTTTAGAAATGATGATGCAGGACGCAGAAACGTTTGTGCGTGTGCAGAACATT
>Ga0255763_1002848_pt1 | contig 16016 bp, 18 predicted proteins | sample 041ome_2_FD_179963 | JGI IMG/M metagenome (GOLD analysis project Ga0255763, IMG submission 179963) | Coastal salt marsh microbial communities from the Groves Creek Marsh, Skidaway Island, Georgia - 041406US metaG (version 2) | ecosystem: Environmental > Aquatic > Marine > Intertidal zone > Salt...
AGCCCGCTCACGCCATCCCAAACCAATTTGATGGACAGCAACAGGAGCGTCCAAATCACCAGCTGGAAAAAACGCTTCTCCGGGAGCCAACGAACTATCCATACGCCCAGCCACACCGACAACGCCGCAGGCGCCATTAACAATACCGCAACCCTCAGGTTATCTTGACCAAGTTGCCCGAGATAGTAGTATGGAATGAGCTTTAAAGCGTTTACATAGGCAAACGCAATCACTGACGTTCCCACAAAAACCGACTTGGCTAAACGCAGCGGCAGTAACCAAACCTGGTAGGGCGGACCACCCGAGTGGCTGATAAAACTGGTAAAGCCAGCGAGCGATGTCCAGAACAGCCCAGACCCCCATCGAGGCTTGCGCGCATTGGTATTTGAATCGTGCCGAAGAATTCGATCTAAGGCGAAAGCCGCACCGATGATGCCAATCGCCAGGGTCACCGCCGATTCGGGCACCACATGGGCCAAGGCCCAGCCCACTGCTACGCCGATTGACATTCCCAAAACGGCAATCGTGAGCACCCGCCGATCAAACGAGCGGCGGTAGGCCATCAGACCAAAGACATCAGAGACCACGTACACCGGTAACAACAGGCCCGCAGCGGTGACGGGAGAAATGACCAACGCCAGTGTAGGCACCGCCAAGGTGGCGATAACAGGCAACCCGCCCTTGCCCATACCTACAAACACTGAGGCGACAACGGCGGCCCACCAAAAGTATTCGTGTTGCACGTCACCCCTTCGGTCAGTACGTCTCGCAAACACAAGAGATGAATGTTCTGACAGCAACTCGTCAAAACAGTTACCGCTTGTTTTCACCTAAAAAATCGGCGATTCGATTTGAGCTTACCCACAAAAACTGTTTATTATTCGTCCCCCATGGAGAGATCAGTCAAGGGTCTGCTCAAAGCCACCCGATAACCGTATGCCACACACTCTTACACCTCGCCTGTGCACCGTCCTGGTGACGCTGGCACTCGGGGGGTGCGCGGCCCTGAAACAGGTGGAGCTGCAGCCCCCCTCCGACACAAGCGTTTCTCAAACCGAGTTGGATTTGGAGGCGTGCAAAAAGCTTGCTGCGGAAAAGGTTGCCGACGTTGATCGTTTCGGCCCGTCCACGAATACCTTGCGTGAGGCCTATGGCGCCGCCTACCTACTTGACCGAGTGATGGATTCAGTGGATGCGGATGCCCGCCGACGGCTGTGGACTCAAAGTTGCATGCAAGACAAAGGCTATCGATGAGATAGCCCGTATGTTAGGGCCTGACGTATGCCCAGCCCTGCCCCTGCCGGGTCATGATCTGTATGACACCAGCAGGTACATAACCAATGGACATATTCATTTGGTCTTGCGATAACTTTTTGGCTTTCATGGTGTTTTGACACGCCACCACCTTGACCCCGTCATTCACCGCTTTGGTCACACGCGCACTGACTTTGGAGTCTTTGGTGAGCATGCCGATACCCGGCCCGTAAACCACGATTTCAATTTCTGATCCAGGGGCTGCTTTAAGTACGTTGTTCGCGTTGTTGATGGCCAAGTTCCACTTTTGTGGGTTGTCATCACTTACCTGCAGCACCACCTTGGATGCACCGGCGGCCGCAGCCACGCTCGTGAGGGAAGAAAGAATAAACAAGCAAAGCGCTGCAATCGAGGTTTTAGCGATCATGTGGGAGTCCTTGTTGTAACGGATGCATAAGCATAAAACGATTTATTCACGCGGCCACCATGGTTAACCCTAGGATGTGGTGGTGTGTTGCGCAAAGGTGAACAACGCGGCTACCCAATCAAGGAGACCGCACAAATGCGGGTGTTAGGATTTGTTCAACTGTAAAGGGAACCTGTCAATGGACATTGCACACCTCACACAACTCAACGGTCGCCATATGTTGCACCCAATGGTTGACCCCAAGGCCACGCAACAAAGCAGTCCATTGATTTTGGAAAAAGCCGATGGCGTTTATGTGTGGGATGTCAACGGTACCCGCTACCTAGATACCGTGGCCAGCTTATGGAACGTTAACGTGGGTCACAACCACCCGGCCATTAAGCAAGCCATTACGGAACAACTTGATAAGCTGGCTTACTGGTCAACGTTTCAAAACACCACCAATCCGCCAGCCATTGAGCTGTCGGCTCGTCTCATGGAAATGTTTGCACCCGAGGGCATGGCCAAGGTGCTGTTTAGCTCGGGCGGTTCAGACGCCATTGAAACCGCGCTAAAAATTGCCCGTCAGTACTGGCAGCTTGAGGGCCAAGCACAAAAAACCAAATTCATCTCCCTCAAGTGGGGTTACCACGGTGTGCATTTTGGTGGGGCCTCAATCAATGGCAACCCACTGTTTCGTTTGGCGTATGAACCGCTGTTGCCGGGCTGCTTTCAAGTTGAATCACCCTATCTGTACCGTAACCCATGGCACGAAAACGACCCCGCCGAGTTGGCGCGTCTGTGCGCTGAAGAGCTCGACCGAACCATTCAGTACCAAGGCCCACACACAGTGGCGGCGCTGGTTGCCGAACCCGTGCAAGGCGCAGGTGGCGTAATCGTGCCGCATGCAAGCTACTGGCCCATGCTACGGCGTATCTGCGACAAACATGGGGTGCTGTTGATCAGCGACGAGGTGGTAACTGGCTTTGGACGCATTGGCGCCATGTGCGGTGCGCGGCACTGGCAGGTCGCGCCAGACATCATGGCCTTGGCCAAGGGCATCAATTCGGGTTATGTGCCTTTGGGTGCCACGCTGCTCTCGGACAAGGTGGCGGGCGCTTTTGAGCACCCTGAGCGCAGCGCACCGCTGATGCACGGCTACACCTATTCAGGGCATGCGCTGGCATGCGCCGCGGCCAACGCCAATTTGGATATCGTGCAAACGCTTGACTTGCCTAATCAAGCCGCCACGGTGGGTGCGTATTTAAATGAACAGCTGCTGACCCTGGACCGGTATCCCCACGTGGGCGACATTCGTGGCCTGGGCATGATGGCAGCGATCGAATTGGTGCGCGACAGGCAAAGCAAGGCACCATTGGCCGCCCCAGACCCCTATGTAAGCACCTTGGTTGCCCAAGCCCGCGCCGCAGGCGCCTTGATTCGCGTGCAAGGCAACCGCGTGATTTTGTCGCCACCGCTGGTCTTTACCAAGGCGCATGTGGACCAAGCAATGAGCGCCTTGCATCACGCGTTTGCTGCGGCTGAGGCGCTTTGATTGCGTGGCTGCATGAACGCGCTAACCTCTTTGTCCCTCACCCAAATGCACCGCGCGCTGCGCGATGCCAAGGTGTCGGCCCCGGATTTGCTGGAGGCGCACATTGAGTGCATTCAAAGCCTGGATCACAGCATCAACGCCGTGGTGGTGCGCGACTTTGGACACGCTCGAGCCCAAGCGGCCGATAGCGCCAAGCGACTGGCTCAGGGTACCGGCCGGGCGCTTGAAGGCATTCCAATCACAATCAAAGAGTCGATCAACGTAATGGGGTTGCCCACCAGCGTGGGCAACCCAGACGACCGAGACTTTGTGTCGGCCCACGATGCCCCCACTGTGGCCAGGCTAAGAGCCGCTGGGGCGGTGATCCTGGGCAAAAGCAATGTGCCGCCTGAAATGGCGGACTGGCAGGCTGCCAACCCGGTCTATGGCCGCACCAACAACCCATGGGACCGCGCACGCACCTGCGGCGGCAGTTCGGGCGGGGGTGCGGCCTTGTCGGCAGGGTTTTGTGCGCTGGATATTGGCAGTGACATCGGCGGCTCGGTCAGGGTGCCCGCCGCATTTTGTGGCGTGTATGGCCTGAGGCCGAGTGAGACGCTGGTGCCGCGCAGCGGACAATACCCCATACCACCCACTCCAAACTGGGGTGCCGTGCTTGGAGCCCAAGGCCCCTTGGCCCGATCGGCCCAAGACATTGAGCATGTGCTGGGCGTACTGGCCGGCCCCGATGTGGGTGAAGACAAAGCGTGGCGTGTAAGCCTTCCAGCCCCGCGCTGCAACACCCTGCGAGGCGCTCGAATTGCCTTGCTTGAGTTGCCTGAGTTCGCCCCTGTAGACCCCGACACCCTAGCGGCCCGCCAGCGGCTGATTGAGCGATTGCGTACAGCCGGGGCTGTGGTGCAAACCGCCCAGCCCCAAGCCATGGAAGACTGGCGCGCGCACTATCAACTTTACTTGCGGCTGTTGCACTACATGATGAGCCCACGTTGGGACGATAGCAAGCGACAAGTGGCGATTGAGCGCCTGCGCGGGGTGGACGATGAATTTGCCATGGCGCAAATTGAGGGGCTGCGCTGCACCGGTGCGCAGCTTTTTGGCTGGCACCTACAACGCGAGCAGTACCGTGCGGCGTGGCGTGCGTTTTTCTGTGAATGGGACGCCATGCTTACGCCGGCCTTCCACACGCCCGCTTTTGAGCACAAGATATTTGATGGCCCCGCCTTGGGATTCGGTGCCACCACCCATTCGGTGCAGGTAGGCAACGCATCGGTGCCGTACACCCGCGGTTTGTTTTATCCCCATGTCTCCACACTGGCGGGCCAACCCGCCATTGCGTTTCCGGTGGGTATCTCGCGCGCTGGACTGCCCTTGTCCATGCAGCTTATCGGCCCATACCTAGAGGACCTCACCGTGATCCGCTTGGCTGGCCTTATGGCCGAACCCATCAACATGCCGACGCTGCGGTAACCTTCACCTTTACCCATGGCAAGGCGCCGCGCCTCTGCCGCACGCGACCAAGTGGCGCTACCATCACCCCATAACCAACAGAATTGCTCCTCCCATGAAACTCGCAAGTTATATCCACAACGGCCAACCCAGTTTTGGTGTGGTCACCGACGCCGGCATCATCGACCTCAAAAACAAAATCACCCAGTCGTGTCCGGATCTAAAGGCCCTGCTCACGCTGGGCGCTTTATCGCAGGCCCAGGAACTGGCGGGCAGCGCCCCTGACATCTCAACCGACGCGGTTACGTGGCTGCCCACCATTCCCAACCCCGACAAAATTTTGTGCGTGGGTCTGAACTACGAAGAGCATCGAATTGAAACCGCCAACAAGGCCACCGAAAACCCAACCATTTTTTTGCGCCTGCCCTCCTCTCAAGTGGGTCATCAAGGCCACTTGATCTGCCCTGCTGAATCGGTTCAGCTGGACTATGAAGGCGAAGTTGCCGTCATCATTGGCCAAGGGGGTCGCCGTATCCCGCAGGCCCAAGCGCTGCAACATGTGGCCGGCTACAGCTGCTACAACGATGGCAGCGTGCGTGACTGGCAACGCCACACCGGCCAGTTCACACCGGGTAAAAACTTTGTTGCCACCGGCGGCTTGGGGCCGTGGATGGTCACCGCCGACGCGCTGGGCGCCAACCCCAGCCTACGGGTAACCACCCGGCTGAACGGGCAAGTCATGCAAGACGCCAGTCAAGACATGATGATTCACTCCATTGCCAAAGTCATCGCCTACGTCTCAACTTTTTGCCCACTTGTGCCCGGCGACGTGATTGCTTGCGGTACACCAGGCGGCGTTGGTGCCCGGCGTGAGCCACCGGTATGGATGAAGCACGGTGACACCTGCGAGATAAGCGTGGAGGGAGTGGGCACGCTGGTTAACCCAGTCATCAAAGAATCGTAGAACCTAACCTTTACCTTGACTGTCGCAGTGCCCCTATGACCACTTAGATTAAAAACGCTTGGTACGTTGCTGCTTTTGCACGAGAGCTGGACGATAAGCCTTTGGCCCGCACCATACTGGGCCAACGGGTGGTGCTGTTTCGCGCGCCCCACAGCAGCGTAGCGGCGCTTGAGGACCGTTGCTGCCACCGCATGGCGCCACTGTCCAAAGGAACCATCGAGACGGACGGCATTCGGTGTGGCTACCACGGCATGAAATTCTCTGCAGCGGGTCAATGCATAGAAATTCCAGGCCAAGCCACCATTGACGAACGAATGTGTGTGCGCGGCTAACCGGTACACGAGCAACACGGCTTGGTATGGATTTGGATGGGCGACCCCGCGTTGGCCCAACCGCAACACATTGTGGACTGTCACTGGCACACCAGTGCCGATTGGCAAAGCACACAAGGCTACATCCACTACCAAGCCAACTACCAACTCATTATTGACAACCTACTCGACTTTTCACACCTCACGTTTGTGCACAAAACCACATTGGCCAATAACGCGTTTCCCAACGCTCAACCCAGCATTGAACCCTTTGCTGACGGCATTCGACTAAACCGCGAAATACGCGACGTGGCGCCGTCGCCGTTACACCAAATGGCAGGCAAGTTTGAAGGCCATGTGAATTTTTGGAATCGCCAGGTGTGGTGGCTGCCAACCGCTTTTGAAAACTGGGCTGGGTCGGTGGACGCGCAAACCCAAGGCCCGGCGCACGAGCAAGAGGGTGCGTTTCAACTGCGCCACTTTTCGCTGCTCACCCCCGAAACCGAGCACACCACCCACTATTTCTGGATACAACCTTGTCAGTTTCCCAGGCCAGACGACAGCTTGATTGGCAAGGTCAAGCCAGGCATTGACACCGCCTTTGAAGAAGACCGGCAAATGATTGAAGCGCAGCAACAAATCATTAACGACAATCCAAACGCGGCCATACGTGGCATAGGCGCCGACAAGGCACTCAACATGATTCGCGTGATGCTTAAGCGTCGAGTGCAGGCCGAAGCAGAGGCCGGTGCGTAGCTGCCGCCTCAGCGGGTGCTTTTTTTATCAAGCAAGCCCATGGCCACCGCCGAGATCACAAAGGTGATGTGCATCACCACGTACCAAAGCAGCTTGTCGTTATCCACGTTCGCCGCGTTCATAAAAATTTTCAGCAAATGAATCGAGGATATCGCCACAATCGATGCCGCCACCTTGTTTTTGAGTGAATTGGTGTCCAGCGTCCCCAACCACGAGAGGCTCTCAGACTTTTCACTCAGGTCAATGCGCGAAACGAAATTTTCGTAGCTGGTGAACATCACCATCACGATCAGCCCTGACACCAAGGCAATATCAATCAGCGACAGCACCACCAACACCAAGTCGGCCTCACTGATGGCCAAAATATTGGGCAATACGTGCAAGACCTCTTGAAAAAACTTAATGGCCAGCGCCACGATCGCAAGCGAAAGTCCCAAATAAATCGGCGCCAATAACCATCGCGCGGCGTACATTGTTTGCTCTACCACTTTTTCCATACACACCTCACTGTTTGTATTGAAATAAAAAGTTCTTTGGGCCTCATCGCACCCCGGTCGGTCGACTGCCCAATGGCAAAGTACCCACTTGCTTTTCACCGATCTGCATCAGCCAAGCTTGCGCCTGTGTCATTCGATTGCGCTCGGTTCCAGTTAGTACCAACAACGGATGGCGCTCGGTCAGCTCGGCCACCATGCGCAACAGCACGTCATGCACAGCGGCGCGCGCCGTGGGGCTGTCGCGCTGGCCTTGGTCTGCCACCCAGTCGATGCCGTTGGGTGTGCAAAAGAGTGTGGCCACATAGCACCTGCTGTGGTGAGCCAGCGCCTGTGGCGTCAGGCTTGAATCTTGAAAATAGTGCTGGCTGTAGGCGGCGGTCACCAACGGCGCCGAGTCGCACAACACCCAGCGTTGCCCAAGGGTCTGGGCCTGTTGCTGTGCCAGTTGCTCGGCATGGCGCTGCTGATGCAGCACCTGCTCTTGCTCGCACGCATGGGGGGTGCGATGGTGCTGCTCCACCCACTGTCGCAGCGGCTCGGTGAATGTTAGTCCACCCATGGCCTGCGCCAGCGCCCGGCACAGCGTGCTTTTGCCTGTGGATTCGGCCCCTATCACCGCCACACACAGCACGTCATTCATGACGAAGCGCCAGGGCCTGCGTTGGGCGCCCGCTGCGAGGTTTGCTGACGCAGGCGTTCCAAGTCTTGCGGGGTATCCAGATCGCAGGTGTAGTGGGTGTTAACGGTGTCCATCCAGCACACCTGATCGGGGTGCGCTGCACGCCATTCACGCCCCATGGGCGGTTGCTCTTGCGCCAGCCATTGCTTGGCCAAAGCCGCCTCAATCACCACCGGGTTGCCCGGCTGGTGGCTACCGTCGGTATGCTTCACCCGGGGCACCACCATGGCGCGCTCTCCACGATGTTCAAACGCGTGCAGCAAAGCCACCACATCTGCCGCGGTCATCAGCGGTTGGTCAACCAACGCCAACACCACACCGTGCATACCCGGTGTGACGGCTTGCAGACCAAGCCGCACCGATGCCTCTTGCCCGACGTTGGGTTGAGCGTGTCGCACACAGCGCACATCCGCGGTTTCGGGGTTGGCCAGCAAAGCGGCTTGCACCGCGTCAGCGTAATGCCCCAGCACCACCACCACCTCACCCACGCCAGCCTCGCGCAAAACTTGAACTTGGCGCTGCACCAGCGGCTGGCCCTCAAACTCCAACAAGCCCTTGGCTTGATGCCCCATGCGGCTGCCAGCACCCGCAGCCAGCAGCACCGCGGCCACATTGGCACGGCTTTGTATTTGATTTTTAGCCTGCCTGGCCGCACGTCGCCCCGGCGTGCCCATGATGTACAACACCACCGCCAAGGGTGCCACACCGTAAAGCAACAAAGTCATGAAGGCGCCAAGTACGGTGCCGTTGGGGTGCACGGCCTCGGCCACGGCCATCATCACCACCACGTACATCCAACCAATGGCAACCAGCAACATAAAAATACACCCGTTGTACGTACAGCCGCAACGCAAGCGGCTAGCGGTACACCCCGTCCCATGGCTTGTCGTCGAGCACGGCGTGTAAACCGTCATCCGAGACGCTGGGGCGATTTTGGGTGAACAAGTTGGCGGCGTTGACCACGGCGTAATCCATGTAACCCAGCCGCGCCACCGGCTGCAAAGCGTTCATGTCAATGCGCCCATCGCGCAGCACCGACTCGTCGATGTACACCGCCACCACCTCGCCAAAAACCACGGTGCTTTGCCCATGCTTGCTGCGCTGCGGTGACGGCAGCGTGATGCACTGCCACACCCGGCACTCAAGTGCCACCGGACTTTGCGCCACACGCGGCGCCTGCACTGCCAGCGAGGGGGCGGGGGTCAGGCCAGCCAAGGCAAATTCGTCTACCTCCGGGCGCACCGAAGCCGACGACAGGTTCATGGCACGCACCATGTCGTAGGTGGCCAGCGAGCAGGTGAATTCGCCGCTGCGCTGCACGTTGGACAGAGTGTCTTTGGTGCCACTCGAGGCAAACATCACCATGTAAGGGTCGTCACTGACGGCGTTAAAAAAACTATAGGGTGCCAGGTTGTAGCCGCCGTCGGCGCCTACGCTGGCGATCCAGCCAATGGGCCGCGGCGAGACAATGGCTTTAAACGGGTCGTGGCGCAGCCCGTGGTCGTTGATGGAGGTAAGGTAATGCATGGACCAAGGCCGTTGCTACGGCAGCGTGATGAAAGACGCGAGTATGCCAGCCACCGCCAATACCACGCCCATGAGCAGGATTTCAAGGTTGATCGCACGCTTGAGCGCCTGCAGCGCGCCGGCCTCTTGTCGCTGCAAAGCGGGCACCAAGAGCCACTTGTTGCGTGCGCCCATGGCGTACAACAGTGCAACCAGCAGCAGCTTGAATCCCAGCAACCTGCCGTACGGTGTACCCACCAAAGTCTGCCAATCGCCTACCAAAGCCCATGCAAGGATCAGCCCAGACCCCGCCAATAAAGCCAGGTACGCCCAACCCAAATAGCCAAAGCGAATCATGACTTGCGGCAGCGTCGCGGTCAGTGGCGGCATACTGCTCGCTGTGCCGCATAACCAACGCAGCGGCAGCAGTGACCCCGCCCAATAAACCCAGCCCAAGGCATGGGCAACGACAAGCCAACGGCCCCAGCCACCCAAATCGGTGGCGTGTCCCGACATAGATGGTGCGATCAATACCAAAGCGCCTGCCACCAGCGCCGTGTGGTCGCGCCAGCGCTGCGCCACCGGGGCCAGCGCCAACAGCCCAATCCCACCTATCCACCAACCCGGAAGCATCTGACCTATTTGGGTTTGCCACACCAGGCCGAGTATCACGGGGTCAACCATACCCCTAACCTCCCCAGACAAATCCATGGCCACCAGCGGCACCCCTAAGCTGGCCAGCGCCAACAAGGCATAGGCGCCGTATCGAATCTTTCGCATCCAATAAGGACGTTGTTGTGGCCCCAGCAAGGCACCGAAGTGCAGCCAAAAAAAAGCCATTCCCAGCGTCCACACCACCGTGGCGTAACACGCCAGGCGCCACACGCCCCCAACCCATGTCATGGCATCCATCATGGGTTAGGGGGTGGCGATTTCAAAGTGCCACTGCCCCTTGATGACGTGCCCATCCGCACTCAGTGCTCGCCAATGCACGGTATGGCGGCCCGCCCCCGGTTGCCCCAAAGGAACCCGATGACGTTTAGCGACCGACATCAAGGTGCCCCCCTTCAGCTCAATGGTCTGGCTCTGGCCGTCGGTGCGTGTTAACTTGATTAACCGGGTGGGTTGCTTAAACACCAGTTCGGCTGTCAGTGGATTGGCAGCATGGGTCACCACGCCCTGCGGGCTGGTTTGCAAGAGCGGAGTGTGCGCCACCGCCGCTGACCCAGTGGCCAAACCCAACATCAGCCAAAGCAAGGCAGGCAACCATCTGGCGCTTACATGCACGGAGCAGGTCGATTGGGACAAGTGCTTGGCCTCGTTATGATGCAACTTTCATACTAACGCAAAGCCGGCAGCCATGGCACCGGTGCTGTCATTGCCACATGCCTCATCCTGACTCTCGCTCCCCCGATGTGTTGATTGTTGGCGCCGGGCCGTGTGGTTTGACCCTGGCAATTGAATTGGGGCGTCGCGGGATTGCGACTTGGGTGGTTGACACCAAAACGGGCACGGCTTTTAACCCGCAAGCCAATGCCACACAGGCGCGCACCATGGAGCTTTTTCGGCGGCTCGGGTTCGCGCACGAGATCAGGCAACTTGGGCTGCCGCCCACCCACCCCACCGACATCGCCTACTTCACGCGCGTGTTTCAGCACGAATTGGCGCGTTTGCGGCTGCCCACGGCCAGTCAGGCGGCACAAGTGGCACGCGTATCGCAGGGCTCATGGCAAACGCCCGAGCTGCCGCATCGCGTGTCGCAAAAATACGTTGAGGCCACTTTGCTGCGCCACGCCCAAGCATTACCCAACGTACGTATATTGTTTGAGCACGAGTTGCTTGCCCTGGAGGCGCACGACACACACGTGGTGGCCACCTTACAAGACCACACCCAAGCGCAAGGCGGCCGTTACACCCACCACATACCGTTTTTGGTGGGCGCTGACGGCGCACACAGCAGGGTACGCAAAACCTTAGGTATCGCGTGGGAGGGAGAAACGGGTGTGAAGCGCGAGTTCATGGGCGGCAAAACCCTGGCGGTGTACCTACGTTGCCCCACCTTTTACCAACAGTTGCCGCATGACCCAGCCTGGATGTACGTCTCCTTCAACCCGCAACGCCGAGCGTTCTGGGTCACGGTCAACGGCCAAGATGAATTTGCCATGCACGCCGCACTGCACGACCACGAAGACGCGTCCAACTGGGGGCCCGCGCATGCTGCGCAACTGGTCACCGAGGTGTTGGGTGTTGCCCTTGATGTTGAGGTGCTGTCCATGCGCACATGGATCGCTGGGCACGCACTGACCGCGCAGCGTATGCAACACGGACGGGTATTTTTGGCCGGGGACGCCGCCCATTTGTTCACCCCCACCGGTGGCCTGGGTTACAACACCGCTGTCGAAGACGCGGTCAACCTAGGCTGGAAATTGGCCAGTACACTCAAAGGCCACGCCGGCCCCGAATTGTTGGCAAGCTACGAACAAGAGCGGTTGCCCGTGGCCCAACGCAACACCGGCTACGCCCGTGGCTTTGCGCAAAACATTGGCACCTTTGCCGCCGACCCCTGCATTGAGGCCGATTCGCCCCAAGGACAGCACGCCCGATCGCTTGCCGGCACACACCTGCAGCAGCATGTGGAGCGCGAGTTCAATATTCCGGGGGTTACCTTTGGCTCACGTTACAACAACTCGCCCGTTATCTGCCCCGACGGCACCCAAGCGCCGCCCGACCTTCCCAATGCTTACGAGCCCACGGCGTGTCCGGGTGGGCGGCCACCACACTTTTGGCTGGCCGACGGGCAATCGCTTTACGACCGGTTTGGCTTTAATTGGACGCTGTTACACACACCCGGGCACAAAGAGCAAGCTGGGCACATGGCTGCCGTGGGCGAGTCGTTGGGCATAGAAATTGTTGCGGTGGCACTGGATGAACCCGCGTTCGAAACCCTTTATCAAGCCCCAATGGCCTTGATTCGGCCCGACCACATGGTGGCTTGGCGTGGTGGCAGCGCCCAACAGGCGGCACAGGTGTGGCAGCGGTGCTTGGGCTTGACCGCTGGCGTTGGTTAGCGATCAGCGTTGCGCGCAGGCGTGCCCGGTGACCGGGCTATTCGACAATGAATTTGGCTGCTTGACGTTGCGACGCGCCTTGGTTGCGCTTGATCTCGCGCCGGCACTCCACCCAGTAGCACAAGAAGCCCGCGACCCCTGATACCAAAACCACGCCGCCAATAGTGTAGAGAGACATAACACCGACTGTTTTTAAACGTGTCGACATTAAAACACAGTGTGCGACACGGGTTTTAACCTTTAACTACTCACCCCAGGCCCGCCGCCAGGGCCATGCAATCACCGGCCATGCGGGCGCGAGGTTGACGCCATGCGCTCATGCACCGCCGCCATGCCGCGCGCCGCCATGTCGCTCACTTCAGCCGCGTGCACCTGCAAGACCTTAACCAAGGCTGGATCGCTGGACGTTTGAACCACCTGTACACCTTGCGCGGTCATGGTCAGTTCGGTTTGAATACGGTCTCTGCCCTTAAAAACCGCGTCCAGGGTAGGGCTTTGAATCAAGACCTGCGGGTCACGACCCGCTTCAACCCGCGCAATCATGCCCACCACGTGGGCCACCACAGCCGCACGAAGCTCGGGGTCGGCACTCTCCGTGGTGGTTCGTACCCCATTGGGAAGGTTGACCACCGTCCGTTGAATGGCGCCATGCTGGCGAAACATCTTTTTCATGTCGTCCACTTCGGCGGCCGTGGTGTCCACACCCCGTAGGCCCGGCATGTTCACCTCGTCATGCCCCGCGCCGTTGTGATGATGACCACGGTGGCCGTGCTTTTGCGCCGCCCAAGCCAATCCGGCCAGGCCAATCAACACCAGCGCGCCCGCCAGCAGGAAGCGTTTATTTTTTAATATAAGCATCGGGTGATGCTACACCATTCTTGGACACACTAGGCTTCACGCCCCCGCAACGACAGACTTTGCAGAGCCCGCCCAATCAGCCCCTGCTCGTCGTACAGGGCCGACTGCGCCAAGCCGCTGCCGTCTGGCCCGAAATGGGTTGCGGCGTCCAGCGCCACCCAATGGCCTTGTGGCTGCCTAAGCCAGTGAATGGTGAGGTCTGAATTGACAAATACAAACCGCTCATAGTCCAGCACCGCGCTGATGCCGTTGCCAGAATCCGCGGCCACCGCGGTGCGTTGGTAGGGGCTGGTGTCTTCATTGGCCACCAAGGGGTGATTCATACCAAACCACACCACACAAGGGCCAGCAAATAACCGCCCAGTAGACGAACGGGTTTGCACCAAATCGGCGTAGCCCACGTACTTGCCTGCAAACGGAAACTGCACCGGCGTGCATTGTTGCAACGACTTGGGCGCCTGCGGCGGCGGGTGACCCGGTAAATCAGGCGGCAAGGGCGTGGAGCCGGCGCGCTGAACCAGCGCGGTGAAACGCATCACCTCTTTGCCCCGGCCCACCAACGCGCCAGAAAAATGCGCCGCGTTTTTCCCCGCGTAGTCGGTTTGAATCACGAGCTCCAGCACGTCCAAGGGCACCGGGCGCAACAAGTTGGTGGTCAAACGCGCCACGTGGGTCAGCCCCAGCGTGGCGGCCTGCTGTTCCACCGCCCGGCACACCAAGGCCGACGGTGGTCCCGCGTGTTGATGATCCAAACTCCAAGGTCCACGCGTAAGCTCGGAGCTGGCGTAGCGTGACCCATCCAGCGGTTGGTAGGCGTGGGTTGGTGCTTGAGCGCCACCGTTACTCATATGGGGCAAGCCAGCAAGGTGGGCACCTGTGCGGTATCAGCCACCACCTGCATGGTGCGCAGCTTAAGCTCACCCGCATCGCTCTGCCACTGCATAACGTAGCGGCCCACACTGAACAGCCGACTCTGGCCCTCCAGGGTGGTTTGGTACAACGCGTAGGGGGCCACAAACCAATCACCCGCCGTGTCGGCGTCGCCACGGGGTCTGGCCAAACCAATCACGTGCCGGGGATAGTGCAGGTTGTACTCGTTCACGTGTTGCAACGATGCCAGACGGTCGGCCAACATGGCTTTGCCATCGCACCACATCAGCGTCAGTGGTAGGCCAAGCGCCTCGTTTTCACGGGTGGTGATTTGATAGTCGCAATCGTTGTGGAACAAGGTCAACCAAGCGTCGTAGTCCATGGCGTCCAACCAGGCACCGTAATCGGCCAAGCGTTGACTAACACGCCACGCATCGGGGGCGGCGGTCATTGAATACCCCCGGGTGCAGACACGCCCATCAATTCCGCCCAGTAAGACCAAAAACCCCGCACGGGGGCCTCAGTCGCCCGATGGGCCTGATCCTGCACCGTTCCACGTCCACCCATTTCAATCACTGTTGTCTGCCCGGCACGTTCGGCGCGGGTGGCACGCTGAATGATTTCAATGGCCTCACCATCTTCCATGGATACCAAACCCGCAGGGCCAACCAAATTGGCGCTAAGCAGCCGATGGCGTCGCATCTCAGCGCTGTCGTCGGCATAGCCCACCACCGTTTGAAAAATTTCAAACTGGTCTACCCCTTGCGGGCGCACTTGACGCACCGCCAAGGAGTTGTTGATTTGTATTGCCGCCAAGTTCGGAAAAATGGTGGGCGTGGCCAGGTTCATGCCGTCGGCAAACTCGCTTTCGTAGTGCAGCAGGCGCTCGTCTGAGAGCTTCATGCGATCCAGGCGCGCGGCGGTGTCGGCGTAGACCGCCTTGGCTTTGGCGTCGGTGTCTGAACCGCCAAAGGCGTAATTCATGTTGTGCCGATGACGTCCGTCCATGCGCACGCCGCCGCGCTGGGTGGCGCGGTCCACGCCGTAAGTGACAAAAAATTCGTGCAACAAACTGGCGTGGTAGGTGTCGCGCAAATTTTCTGCGTACAACTTCCAGTTGCCCTGAATTTGTTGGCGCGAATAGCCCAACACCTCCAGCGGCCTGGCGCCAAAACGTCCAATCAATTCGCAGCCAAAATCGCCCAAATACTCGGCCAACGGCTCAGTAGACGGCGCAAACGTGCCAAACAACAGGCCGCCCATGGCCGAGACCCGTAGCTTTTGCGGCCCGTGACACGCCGGATCAAAGTCTTTGGGCATCCCACCTTGCCCGTCAATACCCACGCGAAACGGTACCCCGCTGAGACGGCCGTCGCGGGTGTAAGTCCATCGGTGATAAATACAGGTGTGGGCCCGGGCATTGCCCCGAGGCTGGCGCACGATCAGCGCGCCCTTGTGGGAGCAGCGGTTCACAAACGCATGCACCTCACCATCGTCAGCACGCGACACCACCACCGGGGTGTCGCCCACGTAGGTGGTGACGAAATCGCCCTTGTTGGGTAACTCCACCTCCAGGCACAGGTAGCTCCAGGTGGGGCCACGAAAGATGCGCTCCATCTCTAGGGCGTACCAATCGGGGCAGTGGTACAGGGCAAACGGTACGCGCGAGTAGTCTGGGTTGGACCACTCGACCGAACGGGAGTGGGTATCGGGGCCTGATGGATTCATGGCCCGAGTTTCAGGGGTTTCCTGGGGCGCGTCAATGCAACCGGCGACGCCGGTCGCCCTGCACACGACATTTCAGGCGCCGCCCCCTCCGGGCGCAGCGCAGGCGCTTTAGACCGCG
>Ga0255763_1002849_pt1 | contig 16015 bp, 15 predicted proteins | sample 041ome_2_FD_179963 | JGI IMG/M metagenome (GOLD analysis project Ga0255763, IMG submission 179963) | Coastal salt marsh microbial communities from the Groves Creek Marsh, Skidaway Island, Georgia - 041406US metaG (version 2) | ecosystem: Environmental > Aquatic > Marine > Intertidal zone > Salt...
CAAACGCTTTGGCGATATCTGCTTTTTTGTCTGTATTATCCAAAAAGGTATTTCTGGCAAATGTCTTTAGTCCGCTAAAACTGAAATCTAAATTTGGCCTATCGATCATCGGCCTGGGGAAAAAATATCTTTCAGAACTCCCCTCTTTGGCCAACTTTGCTAATGCAGGACCGCCCGGATATCCAAGTCCAAGAATCTTTGCAGTTTTATCAAAGGCTTCTCCCACAGCATCATCCAAAGACTCGCCAAGAATCTTATATTGACCTATTCTTTCCACGTCGACCAACAAAGTGTGACCGCCAGATACTAAAAGAGCAATAAAAGGTAGTTCTGGCTTATTTTTTTCATCCAATAGCGGAGATAGAAGATGTCCCTCCATATGGTGAATGCCTATAGATGGAATATTCAATGACCAAGCTAAACTCTGCGCAACCGAACCTCCAACTAAGAGAGCTCCAGAAAGACCAGGTCCTGCGGTATATCCAATGCCCGAGATATTTCTCAGATTTAAGTTGATATCTGCAAGACATTCTTTAATTAATGGTGTGATTTTTCGGATATGGTCTCTTGAGGCAAGCTCTGGAACCACACCGCCGTATTCAGCATGGATATCAACTTGAGAAAATAGTTTATGAGCTAGAAGACCTCTTTTGTTAGAAAAAATTCCAATACCAGTTTCATCGCAAGAGGTTTCTATTCCAAGTGTGATGTGCTCATCACTCACTTTTAGACTCACCTAGATAAACTTTTTTGACTTCTTTGTTGGAGAGAATATCTTCTTTATTTCCCTTAGCAATAATCTTTCCTGAGCTAATGACATATGAGTGATCACAGGTATCTAACATTTCACGATAATTATGATCAGTAATTAGAACTCCAATACCTCGATCCTTAAGGTGATAAATAATGCTTTGAATATCTCCAACAGAAATAGGATCCACTCCAGCAAATGGCTCATCCAATAGAATGAATTTTGGATCCATAGCTAGGGCTCTAGCGATTTCTGTTCTTCTTCTTTCACCACCTGACAAACTTTGCCCCATGCTCTTTCTTATATGTCCAATCTTAAACTCATCAAGAAGCGACTCCAGGTTATCTATTCTAGACTGATCATCAAGATTTTTATTTAACTCCAGCAAAGCCATGATATTGTCTTCAACTGATAACTTTCTAAAGATGGAAGGCTCTTGTGGTAAGTACCCAAGTCCAAGGAGTGCTCTTTGATGCATTGGCATCTTTGTGACATCATGATCATTAATAAAAACTTTGCCGGCATTCGATTTGACCAGGCCACAAGTGATATAAAAACAGGTAGTCTTACCGGCTCCATTTGGACCCAAAAGACCTACAATTTCTCCACTATCCACAGAAAAAGATACATCGCTAACAACTTCTCTGCTAGAGTAGGTTTTTTTTATGTTTTTTACGATTAAGGAATTCTTAGTTGTATCCATAAATTTTTATAACATCTTTTGAACTAATAACCTCTTTTATATCTCCATCGTCATCTACCATAAGTGCACCGCCTGAATTAACTCCTATGGCGCTAACACAATTAATTTTACCTTTAAAGTTTACATCCAAAAATTTACCTTTAAGATAATCATATTTCTCAAAACTATTCTTATCAAAAGTCTTATTTTGACTCAAAAATAATTTGGTATCTCTGATGATTCTGTTAATCAATAATCCAGTATATTTATTGATGTCTAATGTGTCATTATGTTCACATAAATTGGTCCACGGAATATCAATTTTTGCATTCTTATTTAAGTCATAATTTATGCCAATACCTATGACTAAATAGGAATCGCTTCCGTAGACAATATTCTCAATTAGAATTCCCGATAATTTCTTATTATTTATCAGGATGTCGTTGGGCCATTTTAATTTTGAATCTTTAATTCCAAGTTCTTCTAAACCTTCTATTAAAGACATCCCCACAAAAACTGACAAACCTTCAAGTGAAATCTCGGATGGGTAGTTAATTTTAATTGAAAAAGTAATACTCTCTCCTTCGTGAGATATCCATTTCCTACCATATTGACCATTTCCACTCAACTGATTTTTAATAACACACACATCAATTAAGTCAGATGCTTCATGTTCTTTAAGAAATTCGTTACTACTCTGATGGGCATCCAAGAAAATTAAATTGCACTCCTCAGATAGGAACTGAAAGATTTTTTTAGAATCTAATGACATGGTATGTTTAAAGGATTTTTTCGTTATTTGATAAAATAACAAATTTTACTTCTTAATCATAATGAGATTAGCACTTGGTGTCGAATACAATGGCACTCACTTTCATGGCTGGCAACTTCAAGAAGAGGGGGTTAGAACCGTGCAAGGTGAAATTGAAAGGGCTTTATCAATAGTAGCTAATCACCCCGTTCGTGTCTTCTGTGCTGGAAGAACTGACGCTGGAGTTCATGCTATTGAGCAAGTCATCCATTTCGAAACCGACGCTGTTAGATCAGATAAATCATGGGTTTTTGGCTGTAATGTTAATCTTCCTCATGATGTCAATGTTCTGTGGGTTAAAGAAGTGAGCGATGATTTTCATGCTAGATTTGATGCCGTAGCTAGAAGTTATGAATATCGAATTTTAAACACCGAAGTAAGATCCTCTCTTAATTCTGATTTTGTATTATGGGAGCCAAGAAAAATTGACCTAGAAAAATTCAAAGAAGCTGCGAAAATTTTGGTGGGTGAACATGATTTCAGTTCATTTAGGGGTCATCTATGTCAGGCCAAGTCTCCTATTAAAAATATTGAATTTATTGACATAGATATGAGGGAATCATTGATTATTATCAATATTAAATCAAATGCTTTTCTTCATCATATGGTTAGAAATATTGTGGGGACTCTTTTGAAAGTTGGACGCATGGAAGAAAAGCCTAGTTGGGTAGAAGAAGTGCTAGGAAAGAAAGATAGAAAATTTGCTGGGCCAACTGCAAGACCCGAAGGTCTTTATTTCAAAAAAGCTTTCTATAAGAATTTAAAGAACTAAGAGATAATATGTTTTAGCGGGCTGGTAGAGGCTGCTTCCTCATCACCTAACTGGCGCCATGCATATTTAAGCGCCTCGGTTCTTCTCTCATAGAAACGATTTTTGCCATACTTCTCAATAAAGCCTGATCTCTCCAGAACTTTTTCAATCCCTTCAGTTCTGGCAAATAAAAGTTCGACCTGATTTTCAGAGCACCTTTCAACTAACTGTGAAAGAATAATTTCACCGCTAGCATCAATCTGATTAATACCCGCCATATCGATAATAATGTATCGAATACATTTTCTCTTCTCAGCAATCAGTCTTAAGACTCTACTCTCAAAATAATTGGCACTTGCAAAATATAAAGAGCCTGAATATTTAACAATAGATACCACCTCGCAGGTCTCAAGATTATTAGCAATGGCATCCACAAAAAACCTTGAACCGTCATGTGTTGATAATTCAACAAATCTTGGCTTCATTGTTCTGAACAAAAACAAACCCAAAGACAAGATGATTCCAACAACAATGCCGTTCTCTAAATGCGGGGCAAACCATAAAGTCAAAACAAATGTCACCACTCCAACAACACCGTCTTGTTTTTCTACTTTCCAGGCATGTTTAATTGGTTGGAATCTCACCAAAGAGACAACCGCCATCATGATCACCGCCGCCAGAGTAGCTTGCGGCAAGTGGTATAAAAGTGGAGTTAAAAATAGCAAAGTTAGACCAACAATAATCGCTGTTATAACAGATGAAAAACCTGTCACAGCTCCAGCAGCTAGGTTAACTGCTGATCTTGAGAATGAACCTGATACTGCATACCCCTGGAAAAAACTTGCCACCACATTTGAAATACCTTGGCCAATTAGCTCTTGGTTAATATCCAATCTTTGTTTGGTTTTAACTGCCATCGCTTTGGCAATTGAGACCGCCTCCATAAAACCAATCAATGCGATAGTAATTGCAGTAATTAATAAATCAGGCACAGCAGAAAAGTCAAAATTTGGAATATAAAAACTAGGCAGACCTTCGGGTATGGTGCCAACTATCGCTCCTCCCATACCGCCTTTTTCAATAGATATTCCGAAATCCATTGAATAAGACATCAGGGTAGTAATGACAACAGCAATCAAAACACCTGGTAGTTTTGGTGCATACTTTTTGATAAAAATCATCGTAACAAATGCAATAACAGCAATTAAAACTGTCATCATATGGGTCCCAGAAATAGCATTCATTAAGGTACCAATAATTTGTTCGTAAGTTTGGTCACCAACTCCTTTTGTAACCCCGAAAATTTTATCAAGCTGAGAGGTGGCAATAATAATAGCTGCAGCGTTAGTGAAACCAACGACAACCGGATTGGACAAGAAGTTCATGATGACACCCAAATGAAGTGCACCAATCATAAAACGCAGTAAACCCACCATTAGAGCAAGAAGTGATGAATACATGATGTACTCTTGGAGACCTCCACCCTCAGGCATCACGCTTGGTACTGCTGCAGCTGTCAATAGAGAAACAATCGCTACAGGGCCTGTTGCAAGTTGTCTAGAGGAACCCAATAAGGCAGCAATCATCACTGGCAGGAAAGACGCATACAAGCCTTGTTCAGCAGGTAAACCAGCTAATTGGGCATAGGCCATTGATTGAGGAACAATAACCAATGCAACGGTCAAACCAGCAACAAAGTCTGCTCTTAGAGTAGCAAAGTTTTTAAGCTCACTTAGCCAATTTAAGAAAGGAAGAAACCTAATCAGTCTATTCATCAAGTACCACGAAAAAAGACTTCTAACACAAAGTTATTTGTCTAAAGATAATGGGGATTATTACCTATTGTAATAATTGGAATTATTTTATATTAATGAATGACTTTTTTGAATATCCCAAAGTGGTTAGGAAGGATGAGCCAAAATGACTAACTCATCTCGATATCATCATCTTTAAAGCGTTCAAAATATTTTTTTATGAAACGCTTCGGATCCATTTTATCAATGAAGGTGAAGATAACAAAATGGATGATTTCATGAAGTGCGAGAGTGATTAATAGGCCCTCAAAGATTCCCACTTGGAAAACGAGTAGCCCACAAAGAGTTCCAAGTAAAAGCGCATATTCGCCATGTTTTGCAACATGAAGCAATCCTAAGATCATTTTCATACCAACGAAAACCATAATAATTGCCAAAGCAAAATAAGGAAGGTGAGAAAGATACTGAGATTTAAAAATAAAGAAGGTGATCAGAACACCAATTACCAATACTGAAAGTTTTGTATAAGCCCCTGCGAGTCTGTTGGTAGAACTTTTCGCAAGTCCATCAAGATTGGTCATGCCACCAAAAAGACTCGAGCCCATGTTGGCAACCCAAATAGATAGAAGGCTGTTATTGCTGTTACAAGGCCTCTCTAATGGATCAATTTTCTCAATGGCTGCATTACTCATTACTTGCTCAATCACATCAACAATCGCGAGAATGAGTGCAAAGAATAGCGCATAAGCCCATAAGGTCCATGTTTCAAAATCTGGAACAGGCGCCGCTATTTTAAAATCTACATTCTGAACTTCAAGCATATTCACATCAATAAAAATTGCGGAGATGACGCCAAAAATGATGAGACCAAAATAAGGAATGGCTGGTTTTGTATCTTTGAATTTTTGAAAAAGAAAAGTAAATAAAACAACGCCAATAGAGGATAGAACAACAACATTCACACGATCAGCAGTCCAAAAAATTTCACTGGCTTCAATTCCCTCAGGAAGCATCCATAGAAACGGTAAAAACTTCAAAGCAATCTTTAATCCTATCCCAGCAAGTAAACCTTCAACTAGATAGGTTGGAACCGCCATCAATAAATACCGTTGCCAATTAAATTTCCAGATAATGGCTTGATAAAAGGAGGTCATAAAAACAATAAATGCCATGTTCTCAATGCCAAACTCGGCAACACCGAGTGCAAGGATTGGAGCAAGTCCAGCAGCAATACCTGGAGCACCAATATAGTTCCCTGGACGAAACCATGCAAACAAGAAACCAATTAGCGCGGCAAATGCTACAGTAGCAAGACCAACCTGGATAGGGTAGTCTGACATTAACGCAATTCCAATCGATAGTGGAATTGCCATAGTTGCAGTGATTACGCCAGCCTGAAGATCGGCCCAAAGGTATTTTTTTTGAAAAGCAGCAGATCCATGATTTTCTACCGCAATATTCTCAACAGCTTTCGTACTATTTTCACTCATCTATTTATTAACCCCAAGAAATAAATCTACTCGATAAAATATTATAATAATTAGGTAAAAAAAGTACCCACGGCAGCACCAAGTGTATCTCTCATATCAATGTCATCTGTTAAAGGCTCAACTAAAGCCATATGGCATGCGTCTGCTGGGTTAATTCCCTTGGCGATTAACTGTCCAGCATAAATCAAGAGTCGTGTTGACATGCCCTCATCTAGTCCATGGCCCTTTAAATTTCTGGATCTCTCAGCAATCTGAACAAGCTTCTCAGCAGTATCTCTATCGACACCCGTTTCATGAGCAATAATTTCTGATTCCATTTCACTCGGTGGATAATCAAATGACATGGCACCAAATCTTTGCTTCGTTGATTGCTTCAAATCTTTCATCATTGACTGATAACCAGGGTTATAGGAAATTACAATTTGAAAATCTGGATGAGCATTGACCAACTCGCCTTTTTTCTCAAGAGGCAACTGTCTTCTGTGATCCGTTAACGGATGAATAACAACTGTTGTGTCTTGTCTGGCTTCAACAATTTCATCAAGATAACAAATAGCCCCAATTCTTGCTGCTGTTGTCAGCGGGCCATCTTGCCATTTGGTTCCAGTGGCATCCAATAAGAAACGACCCACTAAATCTGAAGCAGTCATGTCTTCATTACAAGCCACACTAATCAATGGTTTTTGGAGCTTCCATGCCATGTATTCAACAAACCTAGACTTGCCACATCCGGTAGGGCCTTTTAACAATACTGGCATGCGCACGTTGTAGGCAGCCTCATAACGCTCCACCTCTTGCCCTATCTTATGATAATAAGGCTCTTGGGTAATCATATATTGACTTGTATCACTCATCTTTTTTCCTTAATTTGTAACCTGATTATTTTACCTTATGGCTTTATTTCGTTAGAGATAAATATAGCTCTGGAAGCTTCTCTGGAAGCCTCTCCACATGATCTAAAACCAAAAAGTTTTGTTGACCAAAAATTCTTGAAACATACTCATCTGCATGAGGGTCAAGTGTTAAACAGAAGGTATTAACTCCTTCTCTAGCAATCTCCTCCACGGCTCGCTTTGCATCATATCTGAGATATTGAGGATCATTTTCATCATTATCTGCAGGCTCACCATCTGTCAGAATAAATAAAATTTTCTTACTACTACCTCTTTGTTTAAGTAGTGATCCTGCGTGTCGAATAGCCGCCCCCATTCGAGTCGATAACTGGCCAGTCATACCAGCAAGATGCGCCTTCGCTAATTCATCATAATCTTCATCAAAATCTTTAAATTTGTAGTACTCAACATCGTGTCTGCCGTTAGAGTCAAAACCATGGATCGCAAAAGGATCGCCAATCTTGTCCATCGCATCGGCTAATAGTGCAGCCGCTTCCCTTGATAGATCCAGAATAGTTGTTTCGTGTTTTTCTTCCTCATCTTCTTCATCGCCAATTGCAGCAACTTTTTGCTCTATGGCAGAGACAAAAGCAGATTTGGCATTGGGTAGCGGGTCATTGGTAGATTCAGAAAGATCGATCAACAATATAACTGATAGGTCTCTAATCTGTAATGTGGTTCTGATTCCAATCCGAGGGTCAGGCTGCTCTCCTCTTCTAATGTCAATCATTGCATTAATAGCGGCGTTAATATCTATCTCATCACCATCTTCAACTTTCCTTTGACGGATCACACCTTGTGGTTGAACTGCCTCAATCAATTGCTTTAACCTTCTTACTAATGGTTTATGAAATTCAAGAATCTCTTCGATAATCTCAGGGTCACCAGATTTAGGTCGTTTCTCAAGCAAAGTTACCCATTGTGGTCTTTCTAGTTGTGTTTGATAATCAAATTCATGGTAATGAACAGGCGAGGCTATAGGCTCTTTTCCTTCCATTTCATTGAAGGATATTCCCATATCTTCATAAGGAAACAACTCTGTTTCTAAAACCCACACCTCTTCAGCGTCATCTCCAGCATTTTCAACATCAAGAGCATTAATAAATTCCATCAAGCCGACTGTCTTTCTGAGTTGTTGTACCTCATCTGGATGAAGCTCATGACCCTCTTCAAAGTAATCAGGCGACTGCCAAAGACATCGATTATCATCTCGATAAATGTTGCTGTATTTATCTCTGGAGGAGTTCATCATTAATTGTAAATCCAGCACTTTCTGAGCTAACTCTTTACCAATCTCATGAGAGATAATTGGCTCTTCAATTCTCTCTAAATTTTCTTGAAATTTGGTCTTGGCCAACTGAACTAACTCATGAGAATCTTGATATGAATCATCAATCAAGGCTCTGGCTATTCTGTCTAAAAAGGGTTGGAGTCCATCATTATTATTTGCATCGGCCGGAAGAAGATTGATCCAAGTTTGCTTCATGCCTGGAAACTTTCGTATCGCTAGCAGTTCCACTCTTGCATCCTCAATCAGGCCAATCATTAACTTTTGTAGATTGGTGAAATCTGATTGATCGTCATATGCAGAAAAAACGATATGTGCTGCAGCATGAGCGGCACTTGCTCGATAGACATCCATCCCTGAAACAATCTCATGCTCCTCAGCATTATCATGAGGTTTGTAGTCATCAAAAGCATCCGGAAGGTGAACATAATAATGTTCGATATAGGGTCGGTATCCCTCCCTAGTCTCATAGTCGCCAGAAGTTGGTCTTATGAAAAAATCTCTACCCCAAAGGGACCTGAGATACATGTTTAATCTTCTTTGAATATTAACAAATAAGACCCCTCTTTGTTCCTGTTTGAGTATCGCCTTGGACTGCTCACTTTGAAGACTGAAGTATGCTTTTTGTGATTCAAAATCATCTCGATAGGCAGAAATCCCCCAGGCGGTCCATCGTCTTAAGCCTCCTAAAGTCAATTGACCAAGAAGAACATCTAAATTTTCTAAAAATGGACGAATAGCTCGAGGAGCTTTTGCAACAAGGTTATTAAGAAGACCCAGGTAAGAATTAAATAAGTCTAATTCCCCAAGTCGGTTTGCAGCAATGGGCGAGGTAGAGAAAACCAACTCCAATACTTCTGCACTGGTTCTTGAAAACATTTTCAACGCAGTCGAGTGCATTTCAATGACGGCTTGTTCTCCAACCTCTTTGGCTACAATCGGAGCGCTCTCAATAAAGTCGATGACTAATTCCACCCCTCTGCCTAAAGCTTTCAGGCCAAGAGCTGCCTCAAGATAGGACTGGAGACCCCTGGGGGTAAAAACACGAGTAGCTTCATGCCAGTTTGCCTCTAAGACTTCACTGGCTTGCTCACCTAAATCTTCTAATAGATCCTCGTATTCCGATAAAAGAATTGCCATAAAAAATTAGATTTTCTTAGAGTTATTTAGTCAGGCCAAACTCTTCTGGGGTGTGCAACTGAGTTAGTCGATGCAGTAGGGATACTTGCCGTTGTGGTTGCATTCACATCAGATGCTGAAGAAGTTTGAACTTCAGGCTTTGCAGCAGGTGCTGCGACTTTCTTAATAGGTGCTTTTTTAGTTGTCGTTTTTTTGGCAACTGCCTTTTTTGCAACTGGTTTTTTAGCTGCAGGTTTATTAATACTCTGAATAAGTTTATCTTCTAATTTACTCATAACAGTCTCCTATAAAATTTCTTTAATAATCGCTTCAATATCATTAACCGCGGTTTCGCCTCTGGAACCAAATTGATAAACACTGATACCTTCAAGTGCAGCCCATCGGTAAGAGGCTCTTCTTGCTAAAGAACTCTCTAGTGCTGGTAAGCCACAAAATTCAATGGCCTGTCTCATTGCTTTTGATAGAGCACTTCTTGTTTCGACCTGATTTCTGACTAGTTTGGCCTTCAATTTAGTATTCTTCTTTTGAGCCTCTTTTACAGCATCGACCATGTGCACGCTGCTCCATAAGTCTGGTGGTGAGGGCAATACTGGAATTAATAATAGATCAACCTCTTTCAATACTTCTTGGGTATGACCGCTTTCTAGACTAGGTGGACAATCAGCCACCACAAAATCGTAATTCTTTTCGGAGTCTGAAATTATCTTTTTTACATTCTTTGATGCATTTTTGACATCAGGCATACCTTCAAAAGTCTCTTTTAACCAGTGCTCCAGAGTTCCTTGAGGATCCACATCCAAAAGAATTGTTTTTCCTCTTTTCTCAAGACCAGAGGCCAGATTAAGTGCCAAGGTTGATTTTCCACAACCTCCTTTTAAGTTTGCAACAGCAATCTTAAGTTTTGCCATGACATCTCCTTAGAAATCAGAAATATATTTAGATGCTATAGAATCTACCTCTAAAGCAAAAACGAAGTCCTCATTCGCTAACTCCTCATCTCTCGATTTTACTGCCACATTAACATGTGAGCGAGTAAATGTAAGGTCTGGAAAATAATCTTCTGACTCAGATAGGTCCTGAAGGTCATCAAGAAAGTCTCTTAAAGTATCGTAGTTCGAAAAGTCGAAACGTTTGTGCATTGCCTGTGCTCTTTTTTGAACATCCCATCCATGTTCTGCTAGAGACTCTACCTTTTCATTTAATAAACTCTTATCTGACATAATTTAATTAAGCTTACTCATCCAATCCTCGATTGAATTTAGATGATGCTTCTCCTCCTCATACAACTTATTAAATAATTCAAAACCTTTTTCGTTCTGAATTTTCAAACAATATTGACTTGCATTTAAATACAAGTCCACAACTTCATTCTCAATATGCCAATCAACTCTCAAGATATCCTTGAGTGATTTTGTGGCAGGTACTGACTTCAACTCTGTAGCATTCGCAGTCATGCCCATAGAAAGTAGAAAATTAATCAGCCTCTGTGCGTGTTCAAGTTCCTCTTTAGCTTCATTAGCAAATACATTTGATTCATCAATCATGCCCCACTCTTTGCAAAGACTTGACTGAGTCAAATAGTGTTGAACAGCAGTCATTTCATGACTTAAACCTCTTTGAACAAAACTCTTTAGCTTGATATCGTACATATTGAAACTATCTTTCTATCCGTCGATTTCTTTCTTTTGTTTTTCCCAGTCATCAATGATCCCTACAATTGTCAAATCCGTGGTTGAAGAAAAAGAGGGCATTGCCCACCTGGCAGCAGAACCACTAGTAGTCACCACCCATTTTCCTTGTCCAACTCCAACAGGATCACTAGCACACCAAAGTTTCCCCTTCTGGTCTTCCATCACTCTTAATGAAATCCCTTCAAGTTGTCTGACAGATCGGGTACAAACCAGATCATCAATCACTTTCATAATTTCCATTAAGCTTTTCCTTCAGACTTTTCCTTATCCCAGTAATCGATAATTCCAACAATTGTCAAATCACTTGGATATTCTTTGCTTCCAGCAGACTCTCTTGCCGCCGAGCTACCAACACAAATAACCCAATCCCCCGGAATGCATCCGACGGCATCGACAGCAACCAAAGGAGTTGCTCCAGGTTTATCTCTAACAACTAACAATGGTCTTAGTCCAAGTCCATCGATACGGTTAGTTGAAACCAATGTTTTTTCTACTTGCATAATTCTCATGATGCTTCCTCGTTGATAACTTCCAGTGCACTTCCCAAAGGAAGGTCCTGGACACTTAATTGAAATACAATATTATTATTTGCAGCCAGATCTTTATAACGATTGATGATGGCCTCTTTAACTCGATGACATTTTTCTATGGTCCTTTCTTTAGAATTAGGAACCTTAGAGTCATATCTATAATGGACTGCAATTGGAATTGGCAGTCCTCTCTTTAAATTTAAACCGGTAAAAATTTTAATACCGATATCTAAATCTGCAGCACCTTCCTCAACTGTATCTAGGTGAGCATAATAGGCAATATTTCTTAACTGAACCTCCTGAAACCCATCACCAACACTAATGTATCTCTCTGCATGACCGACATCAGGATAATTTCCTCCATACATATCCGCAACATACTCGATTTGAGATAAATTAAACTCGAGAAGATTAGCAATAAACTTTCTCATCCCCTCAGAAGGTCTTCCCTCTCCTTGGGCCCAACCAGAGGAATCACTACATTGATCAATCGTAGTGAAGATTCTCAATCTGGCATCTTGTTCACTAAGATTCAAGGTTGAGTTATAGAATTCAGCGCTATCGATATAGCGATGAACATTTAAATTGCCCTTACTATCAGGTGTATGGATTCTAATAGAATCATTATCTGTATCAACCCCGATCAATAAAATATCAATCAGCGCTTCATGAGTATTAAAGATAGCTCCTCTTAAATCATTAAGTCTTTCAAGACCCTTCTCTGCTGCTAGTTTATCGTTACTTCCATGAGCAGCACACCCTTGATGAGACGGATCGGAGCTACTTCTGTGGTAAACCAAGATCTTTAGATAATTTGAATTTGATAAAGACTGATTCTTCTTAATATGTTTTAATTCGGCTCTCTCCCAATGTCGAAGATTGCTCTCCACATTCAATAAAGCGCCAGCATGGGAGTCTCTTACTGTCATAGAAGAAAGTGGTAACCTTAATATGTACTTTCCGAGTCCTTTTAATCTTCCATCAGAACAGGGAGTAACATCAACATGGTGATATCCACAATCTAAATAAAAACTCTTGGCATCCTGAATATCGCTTATTTGTCTGCCAAGGTCATCTGAAAATTGTGCGACCGACGAGTTGAGACCTTGGAATATTCCAGTGGAGTATAGTTTTCCCATGTCTAGACCACTTACCCAAGAGGACTCAAGCAGTGAACTTGGAAATTCAAAACCTAACTTGTCATTCGTAATCTGGTTAGCTTTATCAACAAAATTATCATCATGCTGGAGATTGGATAAAACTTTTAAAACAGGAATGATTCTATCAAATCTAAATTTGATAGATTCTTCGCATCTTGCCAGGTGTGCGTTTTGCTTGGCATTAATTAATGGATGACGACAGCTCCTCTCTGGTAGAGTGTCACAAACTACACTTGAGCCAATATCTGTCTCAAGCGGAAGGGACTTAATCTTTAACTCAGATGTATTAACTGTCTCGGGATTAAGTGGTATAACTTTCTTTTGACCCAATCCAACTGGGGCACGGTTAAGTGAATTACCACCGCGCCTTAAATGTCGAATCTGATAGGCATTACGCGTGTTCATTTGCGAAATTAACCGCGTGCGCCACCCGAAAGTGTGACTCTACATGCGCCAGTTTTAGCGCTAGCATTTCCACCACCGCTTCCATTAGTGACTCTAGGACCTTCAGTAATGGTCACTTCTTTATCTCGTAATTGATGAGCTCCAACTTTATTGTGCTCAGCAATGACCTCACCTTTTTGAGTTTCATTGCGATTAGAGGCAAACTGTCCTTCTGTTCCTGTTAGGCCTCCAGTTGACCAGTTATCACCTGATACAGAGATACCAGAATCATTTCCTTCACCAGTGACCCTTCCAGGTTGTTGGTTGTTGGCATCGCTTTGCGCCATTGGAGTTAATGGAGTTCTAAATTCAGGTGTTCCTGAGATAACACCTTCTGCTTTTGCACTTGGACCTGTAATTCTTGCATTAGTTCCGAAAACACTATCATGAACTCTTGTGGTTCTGTTATCAAATGCCTGTCTTGCGGGTGAGTGAATTGAGAAATCACCATCAATAGTTGCACCTGTGTGTGAATAAGCCAAATAAGGAGTTCCAGAGATATTCTGACCACTACCCTTTGGGAAATTTCCATTCAATCTTGTATCCACACTTGGAGTTTGACCACTCACAGGTTGAGTTGCTGGTGCTCTATTCATTGCTATCGAACTATCTTGAACTTGAGCTGTATCGCAATACTGGCTCATTTCTTCTCGAGATCGATAACTTGATCCAGTAATAGTATTGCAAGTACCAGGCTCATCTCCAGTAACAATTTCAGATTGACTGACTTGAGAGCCAGAAATCTGCTGATTGTTCCAAGTATGGCTTACTGTGTCTTTGTAAGCTGCTGCCATCGGGACATGCGAACATCTCTGCTCAAAACTTTCCTTACTGACATAATCATTTCCGGTGACGGCCGCGCAGCTTCCATGATCGTCACCTGTAATTTTTGGGGAACCACTTACCTCAGTTCCGGAAACACGATTTCCTGAAATCGTTTGAGTTTGATAAACCTTATCTGATCTTTGATCACAAAAGCCTTTTTCAGCAGAACTATCATACTGACTTCCTGTTACCCTTTGACAAGTTCCAGGCTCATTGCCAGTCATATTCGCAGCTCTATCCATCAAGTTTCCTGTCACCATCATACCTTTTCTGCTGCTATCAACAGATACTTTGTTTGGTGTCAAAGGTGGTCTAGTGCCACAAACGGATTGGAATCTTTCTGAGGAAACATAGTCAGTGCCTGTTACAGACTCACAAAGATCTTGTGCATCTCCAGTTACCTTTGGAGTAGATGCCAACTCACCGCCAGATACTCTTGAACCCATTGCCGTATGGCTAACACCTACCTTAGTTGCACCCAAGGTTTTTAAATCATCGTATCTAGTCACATATTCGTTACCAGTCACTCTTTGTGAAGCACCGTATTCCGATCCAGTCACCCTGTCATTTGCAGCAACCATTGTGCCACTTACTGATTGACCTCTTTCGGTTTCAGTAACAGCTACTTTAGGCTCTTTTGGCTCTGGTTTTGTTGCACATAAATCTCTAAATTGTTCTTGTCCAACGTACTCTGTTCCAGTAACAACTTTACAATTACCAGAATCAGTTCCAGTCAATTTGGTTGTATGTTCTACTTGAGAACCAGTCACTGGCTGACCTGAAAGAGTTGTTCCTTCTTCAACTTTTGAAGGTGCATCTCCATTAGGTCTGTATTTGCTTCTTCCTGTTGGACGACATTCGGCTGCACTACCTCGACCATTTTTGCATCTCTCTTCACGTCTAAGTTTAGCAAGTTCTCTGCCACTCAATGAAGATTTGTTTGATTTAAGATTATTGGCTCTAGCGGCTAGACCTGCCTTACCAGGAAGCGCTTGCTTTCCTTTAGAAGAAAGCTCTCTTCTACGATTTTTACAAAATGCTCTAACGTCAGATGTCGATTGTTTCACGCCAGCTTCTACAAGCTCGCAAACCTCATCAACTTTTTCTGCTGAGGCTTTTTCTAATTCCTTAACGCTACAAGGCTCACAAGTTTCTTTTAAACCTTTGGCTTTGCAATCGTCACAACAGTACTCGAAATTATCTTCTACTGTGTTATTGAGAACATCATTATTAGAGATTGTTTCCGCAGTTTGCGCAACAACATTGTTTGTTGCAACTACCGGAGTAGTATTTGGCTTTGCTCTTCTACTTGCTCTGGTTGGCTTTTTCTGTCCAGACGAACCAGTTTTTGAAAGCGCTTGCCTTCTTTGTCTGGCGAGTTCTTTTCCAGATAATTTGTTTGTTGAATTTGTCATATTTAATACCTTTAATAGGAACTAAAAAGGGCTATCTTAGATAACCAACCATCTTTCTAAAATCTAGATAGATCGATTGATCTATCTAGATTGCATTCGATTTAATTAAATCGCTGCTTTATTAGGAAGAATGTTTTCAACTTCGCCGTGAACACGTGCAATAATGTGGGCTGCAACCAGACCATCTCCAACACGCTCACATGCATCAGCGCCAGCACGAACAGCAGCATTTACAGCACCTGTTTCACCACGTACTAAAACTGTTACATAACCACCGCCAACGAATTGACGACCAACTAAACGAACCTCAGCTGCTTTAGTCATAGCATCAGCTGCTTCGATTGCAGGAACAAGACCTCTTGTCTCGATCATTCCTAGTGCGATTCCTGT
>Ga0255763_1002854_pt1 | contig 16004 bp, 10 predicted proteins | sample 041ome_2_FD_179963 | JGI IMG/M metagenome (GOLD analysis project Ga0255763, IMG submission 179963) | Coastal salt marsh microbial communities from the Groves Creek Marsh, Skidaway Island, Georgia - 041406US metaG (version 2) | ecosystem: Environmental > Aquatic > Marine > Intertidal zone > Salt...
TTCCGCGCTCGGGAAATGACGACCTTTTCCACACAAAAGTGTAGACACAAAACACGCGCGAAAGAGGAAGAAGGAGGCGCCTTTCTTTGCCGGTTCCGGCGCTCTTTCACGCCAGAGAGAGAGAGAACAACGAGAGCGAGACTTTGACGAGTCGTGCGACTATTTGATGCGTTTTACTCTCGTCTTTAAACGCGCTCTTCTTTCACTGGTGATTCTGTCGTCGTGCAGCGGCGAATCGGCGTTCGCGAAGAGGAGTAAAGCACACGACCACGATCGATTACCAGGATGGCACGGAGAAATCCACTCCGTGGAAGACACGATCGCGCAGAGGAAACAAGAGCTGAGGAAAACCAGGTGCTCAGAACGAGTGAATAACAACAGTTTTACCGTCTCGTTCGGAAGTGATTTTGGTGAAAGTGCAGCCTTTTGCCCTTTGGAGGTGACCGAGCGCACCGCGAGCGCGGCGAACATTTTCAACACGAACGAGGAAGAGGAGGATCGATGGTGCCCAGGCGAACCGGTGTCTTTGTACGACGTGGACAATGTTTTGAAAGGGAACTATAAGCACATGGCGATGGTGGAAACTTTGCCGTGGAAAGGACCGGCGCGAGGGAACGTGTTGCTCGCGTGGCAAACGAGCGAGAAGATTGAAGGGACGAAACAAAGGATAGTGATGGCGGAAGCGGACGGGAAGGGGGAGCATTTGCGGTTTAAAGCGCTGACGGCGAACGAGCAGAGGAAGATTTTCGCGGACGTGGGGAGTTATAGCGTGCCGACGGACGCGGGTGAAAACGGCGCGGTGTGGGGTCCGGTTTTGTTCGCCAATCCGAAGAAAAACCACGAGATTTGGTTGTTTTATTCGCAATCGAGAACGAATGGGTGCGGGTCTCGAGTGCCGGGGATGGATTACGCGCCGGGAGGGGATATTTTGGCGAAGAAGTTTAACGTAGTTAGCGGCGCGTGGACGCACACGGAGAAGATCGTGTTGAGTCAGGATTTTGACGACGGGATACCGAAAGTCACCGCGAATAAACCGATCGTGTTAAGACGGTCCGGTAGATGGGTTCTGCCGTATTGGAACGAACGCGCGATGTTAGAATCGCCATCGGTCAATCCAGAGAAATGTTCAAAACTGAACGGAAAAGAAGGCGCGGGCGTTTTACTTTCCGACGACCACGGCGAATCTTGGTATCCCTCCGAAACCATTCGAGGTCGAAATACGTGGTTGATTGAAAACGCCGTCGTCGAATTGGAAACGGACGACCACTTACTGATGGTCTTTCGAACCAAAGCTGGGTACGTGTTCCGCTCGGAATCTCTCGACGGCGGTCAAACGTGGACGGACGCGTCGGCGATGAAAGACGTCCCGAATCCAAACTCGAAAATCGACATGATTCGTCTCCAACCGAGCGGTTTACTCGCGCTCGCGTTCAACGACCACGCAAAACATCCCGCCAAAGGGTGTTCCCGATGCCGCACCTTTCTTAAAGTCGCCGTATCCTCAAACGACGGTAATACCTGGACTCGAATTCGTGAACTCGAAATGGACGTCGACGGTTCCTTACGCAGTCACTACCCGACGCTGCTCCAGCGCGGGTGCGAGGTGTTGGTCGCGTACAGTAAATTTTACAAGATTGAACCCCCACAAGGAAGCGCAGACGTCGAAGAGAGTTTAGCCAGGCAAGGTATTTACGTCGCCAGAGTGCCGTTAATTTAGTCATTAAAGATAGCCGAATGTTGTAGACACGTAGTTTAGTTTCATTTTACCACACAATTAATTCATTCATCACGTCATGGCCACCACCATCACCGTCCTCTCCGAGGACGGCAAATCGAAAATAACCCTCAAATCTTTACCGCCGATGAAACCGTTGAGGGACTGTTTGCTCGAGTGCGCGAGTAAGCTCGGGATGATATCAGAGAGTAGCATAAACGTTGATGCGTTGGAATTCCGTTCAGAAGACCAATCGCGGGGAAAAGGCTCCTCTTCCTCCTCGGGAGGTGTGAAAGTCGACATGGACTGCCCTTTGCGGCACTTGAACTTACCGACGAACGCGAAGTTGAAAGTAGTGTTTATTAAAAAACGAACTTTAACGGTTGGTTCAGATGTCGTCGCGAATGAGGAGAGCAGTTTGAGAAGAGGAGGAGGAGAAGCACCACCGTTACACGTTAAAGGTGCCTCGTCGGCGAGCGCGGCGAACATCGACGCGGCGGAGAAGAAAGACAAAAAAGAAGACGAAACGATGGAACGATCTGCAATTCTGAGTGACGACGACGCAAAAGCGACGTCTTCTTCTTCTTCTTCTGTTCTCGGCAAACGCGCGGCTCGGGTGGTTCGACAGAAAACTTTAGACGCCGAAGCGGAGGAACGCAAAATGGATCCAACCACCGGTTTAGTCTCCGCGAATGAGGAATTACCGGAGGCGTTTTTTGAGCTGTCCAGTGCGGAAGCGGCGCAGATTGTGGCGTCAAACAGACGTAAATTAGAGAACGGGAATGCCTTGTTGACGAAGAAGCATCGAGAGCGAGAAGCGCAACGGCGAAGAGAGAAAGTGCGACACGCGACGATACGGATTATGTTTCAACAGAAACCAATTTCGGACGTGTGCGTGGAAGCGGTGTTCGACGCGCACAAAGAAACCGTCGAGGACGTGTACGCGTTCGTTGAGGAGATTTTATCCAAGGATGATAAAAGTACTCAAAACGCGCCGAGCTTTGAACTCTTCGTCGCGCCTCCGAAACGCGTCTTGAAACGAAACGGCCGAGACGCGAACCAATCCTTATACGACGCCGGCTTAGCCCCCGCCGCGAAAATCTTCTTCTCCTTAAAAACCACCACCACTACCACTTCCTCCTTCGAAGAAGAAGAGGAATCCGCGCTGCTCAGCACCAAGTGTTTGGAAATGCTTCGATTGCACGACCAAAAGTCTTCCGCTTCGGCGCCGATACGTCCTCCTCCTCCTAAGCCTCCTTCGAAAGAAGAAGACAAAGATCGAGAAGCAAAAGCCGAACCGATGATGAGCGACCAGGCTAAGAAATCCTTCGTCCCTAAGTGGTTCAAGAAGTAGTTTTCGATAGAGAGAAAGAGAGATCATTAGAGCGCGTATGACGTAGCGAGAATATACCATTTTTTGACTCAACTGTAAACCTCAAATTCTTCAGATTTTTCCATTCATTTTGCCGCGAAAGAAACATGGCCAGCGCAACGGCAAAGAAGAAGAAAACGATTTCAAAGACGTCCGCGTCGAAAAGCAAAGGGACAGTGGTCAAGAAAGTCTCTAAGCGGAGCATCACTCCTTCCTCCTCAAAAACTGTCAAAGCACGAGCGTCCGTCTCCAAAATGTGACAAGCGTTCGTCCGCGTCGCGAATCAGTTGAAAGCGGAGCTCAACGGCGAGTTAGAGATCACGCGAGATGCCTCCGCGGGGACGTTTGAGGTCCTCGTGAACGAGAAAATCGTGTGGACAATCACGGAGAAACGACCGTTCCCGAAACTGAAAGCGAAAAATATGAGCGACGTCGCCGCTTTGGTGAGGAAAGCTTTGTAACTGGATGAAGAATGTGTCTGTCTGTTAAGGAGAGGGATGATACTAAGCGGACGAAACGTGAACGCGTCGACGAGAAATACATGTGAAAACAAACACTCGCGATTGCGGGATACTTCGTGCGTTGTTATTATTACGATGCCTCTGTGTGGCCTACTTTATTACACTACTATTTTAAAATCGTTACTCTATTCTATTCGTCCGCTTCCTCGTCTCCGTCGTCGTCTTTTTCTTCGTCCTCGGAATCGTCTTTATCCTGGTCCGAGTCGTACCAAATTTCGTTCGGTTCCGCGTTGGTGTGGACGTTGTGCTCTGCCGCGTCTTTCGCGTGGCGCAAGATGGACTCTCTCGCGTCGCCCAATCTCCAGTCTTGGTCGCTGAGCATGCCGTCGTTTCGTAACAAGTGTTGCGTGAGCAACGTCGAACCTCTTTGCGCCGGGCGGTCGCCGGCGCCGGAGCCGTCGGTCTGTGGCTTTTTCGAGATGTTTGGATCGTTCCGTTCGATTTTGTTTAACCGGCGTTTACGACCGGATTTGTCGACGGGTTCTTGGAATAACGGCAACGCGTTTGGAACGTGTAAAATGTTTTGCACGTCCACGCGGCGGTAGAAATCGTCCGCGTTTTTCGAGCGAGGGTTCTTGCCAATCGCTAACATGGCGCCTCGGTCGACCGCGGAGAGATTAGTGTCGTATAAGAGCGACACTTTCCCGCGAGATCCGAGCTTTCGGTCGTTCGTTCCACTCCCGACGAAGAGTTGGTTCAACCGTTGGTGCCAAGTGGCGCAGACGACGTTTTGTTCCGAGGAGGAGATTTTAGCCACGCGCTCTAACGTTTGCGAGTCAAACACGTGTAAACTCCCAGTCGAGGAAGAGATTTTACCAACGTCCTCGCCATCGCAACCGGTGAAAAACTTGGACCCGTTCGGTGAATACGCGACCGTCGTTTCTCCGTACGACGCCGGCAAATCGTCAAACACTTTCACCGGTTTTTGCGCGTTGCGTAAATCCCAGACTTTTAACGTCCCATCGGTCGCTCTCGAGAGCATTTGGTGTCGTCCATCTTCCTCGTTGAAACATAAGCTGGATATTTCTTCGTCCGGTTGGTGACATTTTTTGAACAACTGTTTCGGTCTGTTTATCGACGTCCAGTTGTTATCCAAGTGACTTTGCTGACTCGGCGGTAAGACTAAACCTACCGAGGTGGATTTGTACGCGTTCGAGCCGCCTCCTCCTCCATTTCTATTCGCGCTGCTACCATTACTGTTCATAATATTTCCTCTCTTTGAATTTGCCGGGAATAACTGTATGCTTCCATCGGTCAACGCCATCGCAATCAAGCTCCCGTCCATGTTAAACGCGCACGTCGTCGCCCGAAATCTCCCGGGTTTGACCGATTGCGGCTTCACGACGGACCGTTGCGAGCCTCTCGGATCGCCCAGATAATCCACGTTCCAAATCCTCACGGTTCCATCATCCGCGCTCGTGATTACTAAATTCTTCTCGATTGGATTCCAACACGCTTTGGTCACGTTATGCGTGTGTCCTCTCGTGTTTTTGCTATCTAAAATGTACATGTCGCCGCTCTCGAATTCCCCGAGCTCTCGTCCATCTCGATCGAACACTTTCGCTTTATTCGACCCAGTCGCGACGACAAACGCGTCCCCACTCGGCGACCAGTCCAACGAGTGCACGGGGTACCCTTCGTTCGGTTCAATCTCTCGAAACGGGTGCAAATCTTTCCTCATGCCGTTAAAATCGTACAGTTTCACGAACCCGTCTCGCGCGCCGGTGACGAACCGAGACCCGGTCCGTTCGACCGCAATCGTCGTCACGGTTTTCTTGTGCGCAGATCCGAGTTCAATTTCGTCGGAGATGGGAAGTTTTTCGTACTCTTGGTCTTCTTCCAAGTCGTCGTCTTCATCCGCTTCGTTCGTATTCAAAGCTCCTTCTTTGTCTTCTTTCTTCGAATTTTGCATTCTTCTTCCAATAACACTCGCATCATCCTCGTCGTCGTTCTGTTGCTTTCTCTCCATCTCTTCTTCCCGTCGTCCTTCTCCTCCTTTACCTCGTTGTTCTTCTCGTTGTTGTTCTCGATTATGCTTCTTCTTTTTGCTCCCGAAACCTCCGCTAAATCCCATCATCGCCGCCACATCCATCTCTTCCTCTTCCTCTTCGAAGTAGTCGTTCCCACTCTTAAACCGGTTCGTATTCGTCGCAAGATTCGTCGCATCTGTCGCTGCGTTTGCCGCTCGACGGAGCAACGCGTCTTCCTCCTCTCTTTTCTCTCTTCTCAACGAGGACATTTTCTTTTCTTTCAAAGCTTCTTTCAAAGTGACGCGAATTGACTTCACACTTTTGGGGGAACATGACGCTTCTGCGGAGCAGCAGGGGTTCCCTTCGATGGTACCGCTGCTGCGCCTTCAGATCCTCCTCTTTTACTCAAGCGTCCGCGAGAAGAGGAGGGCGAAAGAGACGACGTGCTTTTTTTGCGTCTTCTTCTTCTTCTTTTGACGACGACGAGAACATCATCGAGAAATACCGAGCGTTGCCGCTGGATAACGTCCGCCTCTGGGGAACGAACGCGAAGACGACGACGAAGAAGAAGTCCGCGTCTGTACTGATACACGAACCGACGGAAGGCCAATACGTGTCCTCAAAAGCGAAACGAAACGTCCAAAACGCGCTCCTAGAGAGCGAGAACACGTGTCGATGTTTGCAAGAGTACGCGAAAACGATCGTGTACGACACGGAGTGCATAGAGAGCAAAATAGCGCTGACGCACCGAGCGTTCGGTCGATTTTTACGAGGCGAGATTGAAGTTATCGTCGCCGAGAAAGAGAAAGATCTCGAGGTTCTTTTCCCGTCGAGACCGGCGAGACCTGCGAAACCGACGTTAGTGATGCCGTTTTCCGTGCCGTCGCCGAAGAATACGCCTTTGTCTTCGTTTTCCGCGCACGTGTTGCACACCGTCGCGCACATCGAGTTGAACGCGATCGATTTAGCGTGGGATACCGTGGCTCGATTTCGAGGGTTACCGAGAGAGTTTTACTTGGATTTCGCGCGCGTCGCGGACGACGAGTCGAGGCATTTGAGTTGGTGTTTGCAAAGGTTGGAAGAGTTAGGGCACGAGTACGGAGAGATGGACGCGCACGACATGCTGTGGCTGGGATGCTTCGAAAGTCGCGAGGATACGTTGGACAGGATGGCCGTGGTGCCGATGGCGCAAGAGGCGAGAGGTTTAGACGCAGGGCCAAGGTTGAGAGAGAAGTTAGTCGGGAGAGGCGATAACCGATCGGCGGCGATTGTGGAGAGAATTACGAAGGAGGAGTTGAACCACGTCGCAGTCGGCGTGCATTGGTTTCGAGAGATTTGCGCGAGAGAGGAGAACATCGAGAGAGGAAACGAGGAGGAACTAGGGAAGCGGTTTTTATCGGCCGTGGAGAGGTGCGCGCCGGACGTTTTGAAAGGACCGTTCGCGCACGAAGAGAGAGAAAAAGCCGGGATGAGTCGAGAGTGGTACGATTTGAATTACAAAAACGATCCAGATTTGCGCCGGCGATTGGAGGTGATGGTCAAAATGGAAGAAGCAAATAGCAGTGAATAGATGTAGTAGGTACCAGTACCATGGTGTTACGTAGTATAGATTTATTAGCTCGCACAAACGGTGTATGTTTTTTAAAGCAGTACACAGGAGTACAGGTAGTTTTTGATAGCGCGCGTTAAAATACATTTTATTGTACTCATCATGATGAATTCCGTAACCGTTCTCTTTTTACGAAGATTTCGTTGCCTTTGCTTCTCAACTCCGCAATCGTTCTCGCGCCGACTAAACCCATCGTCCGTTCCAATTCTTCTTTCAAAATCGTGAACGTTCTCTCCACGCCTTTCTCACCACCTGCCGCTAAGCCAAACGCGACTGGTTTCCCAATCGCGACTGCGTTCGCGCCGAGCGCTAAAGCTAATGCGATATCCGAGCCTCGTCGAATACCGCCGTCTATGATTAGTTCTTTATCCTCGCCAACTGCTTTCCTAATACCCGGCAACGCATCAAAAGGCGCCACGGCACCGTCTAATTGCCTCCCCCCATGATTTGAAATCCACACCGCATCTGCCTTCAAATACTCAAACGCTTTCACCGCGTCGTCGGCTCTGTGCACGCCTTTCAAAATGAATTTCTTCCCCCACTTCTCTCGCAACGCCTTCGCGTCTTCCCAATCGAAAGTCGGGTTGAACACATCTCTGACAAACCCGGCCATATCGTCTCTTTGTTTCTCCATCAATTTCGTGTCGTCCCTCAAAGCCGCGTATTCGAACGTTCTGCTCTTCCATCCTCTCACCGCGTCCACCGTCCAACACGGTTTCTTCAAGCACTCGTAGATAAATTTTGGGTCGCTCAATTTCGGTGGAATCGAAAACCCGTTGCGTTTATCCCGTTCTCTGTTCCCGAACCACGTCAAATCTACGGTCAACACGAGCGTTTCAAACCCGCTCTCTTTTGCTTTTCTTAACGCTTCGTCCACTAACTCGCCTTCGTTCCAGACGTACATCTGGAACATTTTATGCGTCTTATCACCATCACCGTCATTTTCATCCAGACAGGCCTTAATCTCTTCGCAACTCGTCGTTGCGAGCGTACTTAACGCGTACGTCGTTCCAAATCTCTTCGCAACTCTCGCGACGGCTCGTTCTCCGTCCGTGTGAAACATCGCGTTCCCGGCGATGGGCGCCGGTATGAACGGCACGTCCACTTCAACCGTCCCTAAAATCCGAGTTTTCGTGCACACATTCTCCGGCCCGACGCCGTTCAATACGAACGGATACGCGTCAAACTTATTTCTAAAACTCTCGGCGTTGTTCCTCAGCGCCGATTCGTCGTCGCTGCCTCCGGCGATGTAATCGTACACGTATTTGTGACACCGGACAGAAGCTGCTTTTTGTATCTCGTTGATGGAATGCAATCGAGAAACGTTCGGTTGCAAAAGCGCATCGACGAGAGGTTTCGCAAGCGAGGCCAGAAATTTACGCATGTCCTCCGTCCCTCTCTCTCTCTCTTTCTGGTCTCGCAAAGGCAGAGAAATGCGGTGTTGCGTTCAGAACATCGCCCCGGGAAGACGAAGACCACGCTTTCTGTTCGTTTTTTTCCAACGTTGAAAAGTGGATAAAATGGAGAAATTCCTCAAAGTAAACAGAGGGGAGAACACACACGCACACACACGTCTGAAAAGAGAGAGAGAGAGAGAGACAGAGAGAGAGAGAGATGCTGTTATCGTCGAGTTATTCTCACCGCGGCGCGAGAGCGCATCCTCTGTGTCCTCGTCCTCACAAAAAGCAGAAAAGCGGGGTTGTTAAAAGTAAAAATGCATTCCACAGGGGGGTTGCCGTGACCGCGATGGGTTCTGGAGGGATGCCCGCGAAAGACAGGAAACTTCGATGGTCCTCCGACGTCGACCAGTGGGAAAAACCAGATTTTACATCCCAATCGAGCGATTGCATCGCGTTAAACAGGAACGAATGTTTGACCGTGTCCGTGCCCGCGACGACGGCGAACATCGGGCCCGGGTTCGATTCGCTCGGGTTCGCCGTGGATTTGAGGAACGATGTAACCGTGGAGTTTTCTCCAACGGGAACGTTTATTTTAGAACTGAAAGGCGAAGGGTGCGATTTTCTACCTCGGGATGAGACGAACGCGGTGATTGAAGCGGTGAAGAAAGGGTACCGGTTTCAATCGAACGATGAGAGAGAGTTGGACGTGAGCGCGTTGAAGTTTACGAGCACGAATAGAATTCCTCCGGCGAGAGGGTTGGGGTCGTCCAGCGCGGCGTTGGTGTGCGGATTGGCCGCGGGGATGACGTTGGCCGGGTCAGACGTGAGCACGGCGCGAGCGAGAAGGGATTTGTTGAATTTAGCGTGCGAGGTGGAAGGGCATCCGGATAACGTCGCTCCGGCGATTTTTGGCGGGTTTCAAATCGCGCTGAGCGACGAGAACGAATGGATCACGAGCTCGGTGAACATTCCGGAGGGGATGTTGTGCTCTCTTTTTATTCCGGATTTTCACAGTTTAACGAGCGAAACGAGAGCGGCGCTGAGCGATAAGTTGACGCAAGCGGAGGCGGTGTTCAACATCGGGAGAACGGCGACGTTGATCAACGCGTTTAATCAAAGCGATTTTCGGTTGATGAAAATTGGCACGCAAGATATCATGCACCAACATCAAAGAGGGGATAAGCAGTTTGGGTTAGACAAGATTATCGCGGCCGCGATTGGGGCCGGTGCGCATTGTTGCTTCTTGAGCGGCGCCGGACCGACGGTGTTGGCGATGACTGGCGGGGACGAGAACGGGAAGATTGGCGATAGCACGATAGCGGCGATTACGGCGGAGAGAGTGGCGGAGGCAATGAGCGATGCCGCCAAAGAGTTTGGAGTGGAAGGTCAAGCGTTAATTGTAGAACCGACGATGGAAGGTATTTCTGCGTGGATAGACGTTTTTGACGACGGCGAGGACGTCGTCGACATGATGTAATGAGGAAACTGTTGTTTATTTATATACTATATTATATTACAAACTTCTAAAACTAATTCCCTAAAAAAACTATACCCACGCGCACACACGCGTCGTGTATCCAGTACGTCTCGCGTGTGTTCTGTGTATTACAGCGCTACTGGTAAAACAAGCACGCTTTGTTGTTGAGTGTTCGTCCAAGTCGCGGCTAATTTTGGACACGCGACTGACACTGAAGGTAAGAATCTCTCCCCGCTCGCGACAGCGACTATTTTCAAACGCAAGAAACAACTCTCGCCCGGGTTTGCCGTTTTCGTAGTTTTTGATTCACCAGCCATGACAAAACCAGGCGCGTCTTTGACCGAAACGACGAAATCGCGAGGTACGTCGAGGTCGAGATTTTTCATCTCGACGACGAACTCGAACGCGACGCCGACTTGGATGTATTCAGGCACTCGAGCAGAAATATTCATGATTTCTATTCGACGACCGTCGATGAGCTCGTCATCATCGATAGACAAAGACGACTGTGTCTTTTGTGTCGTTGTTTGCGTGCCCTCCTTGCGATACCACGAAACGCTCGTTACGTATTCTTTCGTCGCGACGTGCGTATACACGTCTCCTGGCTTTAATCGCGTGGTGATTGCATCGTCCACGACGACCAAACCTGTCGTCTTGGCGCGAATGTTCGTCAAGCGCACGTCACCTTCGTCCAGGAGTGATCTATTTTGTGCTTTCAAGTCAATCTTCTTCGTAGCGAAGTCGTCTTCTACATCGTCTTTTGCGATGAGTATGGAAACCGGCGACGTGCCACACGGCGCATAGATTGCAGAATCTAAAACTTCGAGCGCATCTGTGAACGCGAATGTTTTTGAAGTTTCCGCTGCCACGACGCGATGTCTAGATGGAGATACTTCTACCTCTCCGTCTCCCGGGGAACCAAAGTTACAGGTTAAGTGTGCTGAAACTGTCGCTAGAGATTTCTTCCTGTTCTGTTTTTTGTCGTTAGCGGTGTTCGTGCGATTCGAGAAGAACGTCGCGGTCACGTTCACGCGTTTTGATTCGCCTTTGGAGAGCGAGCCGACAACTATTCGTGGGTTTTCAAAGCTCGCGATGACTTCGCCTTTCTTCTCGCCGCCGTCGTCTTCACTTCCAAGGGAAATCTCTCGCAAACTTTCGTCGATGGAAAGATTTACGATGGCGTCTGCGAGTCCATCCACCGCGGTGACGACAACAGCCAGCGTCTTCTTTTCGCCAAACAAAATGGTCGTTTCGTTGCTATCATTTTCTCCATCCATGATCTTTAATTCTGCGCGAGGGGCGAGTTTTTTCACGGAAACAGATTTTGTGTGCCCGAGGAGTTTGAGCGTTTCGAAAGAAGCTTTCGGAAATCGAAAAGTGAAGCCAGATTTCGTAAGTACATCCAATGCGTCAACTTCCAAGACAAAGTCGCTTTGCGTTTTCGATTGCACAGTTAACGGAATATTTACGACGTCCTTTTCGTCTTTACTCGCAGTTGTTGTCGAAGCCTTCGTTCCATCGGAAAAGTGCGCTTCAAGTTTTACCACCGAAAACATGTCGTGGTCAACTAAGCCTTGAAGAGCATATCGAACGGCTAACGTGACGCAATCGCCCGCGCGAACGGAATCGTTACGTGCCGCATCGTGGCCAAAACTACAAGACACTTTGAGTGCGCGAGAAGCTAAGGATTTGCGCGATACCTCAAACACAACGGGCAAAGATTTTGTTTTCGTCGCACCGTCTGCGAGTAAACGAGAAGCGCGCGTCTTTCCTTCGGATTCGCGATATTGAATACCGTGTAGCTCTAATAAAACATCCATGCGATGTTTTAACGCGCTCTCTCCAGCTTCATTTCCTCCTCCTCCGAGACACAGCAAAGTGCGCTCCAGAGTTTCCTCGAGTAAATCCTCCCATCCTTCTTTCCGATAGGTTTCCGCGCACGCAGTCAATATGTGCAAAACCTTTTCCTTGTTCGTCGCCGTGTTGTTCGCGTAGAAAAGTTCTAACGCGTAATCGCTCGAAATAGCGTTTAATGAACGATGGAACGCCTTATACCTTGGATTTCCTTCGTAATATGCTTTCGCTTTTTCCAGCATTTCGAGAGGCGAGAAAGTGTTTTCAAAGCGCGCGTACGCGCGCCGTAGCTCAATCGAAGAAGGGATTTGCGCGTTTCTGCCGTGATTTTCTATGTTGCTTTGATTTGCACCCGTGACCGTTTCGTTTTTGAGATCGAAAGTTCCCAAAAAGCGTCCTCGCGTGAGTATGGATGCGTTTGTTGTAGCGGATACGGACGGATCCTTTCCTAACCCCGACGATTGCATAAACTCTCTTCGCGAAGAGAGCGCTTCGAACGCGCTTTGGTAATAAAATCCTGGATCTAATCTCAAATCAAAGCTCGTCGATTTCGTCGCGGCGGTGCGTTGAAACTGCGTATTGTCGTTGAAGATTGCGTCGTACACGTTCGGATTCGCGTGCATCGTGTGTGCGAGCACGTCTGCAAACGATTTATCCGCTTTCGCGCGCAAAGATAAGAAATACGCCGCGAAACATTTCAAGCCGAGAGGGGCGTCGTCGTCGTACGCTTTCAGTAAAAAAGAATTCTTTCTTCTCATCGACAAGCACCTCTTAACGAAACAAGCGTGTTCCTTCTCCACTCTCGCCAATTCTTGGATCGCTTTATTCACCTCGCTATTCGCGCTCGTATCCATAGTCTTCAAAATTTGGCTCAATTGCGTCGAGGACATTCTCGATCTGCAATACGTCAACACTCTCAGCGTCTCGCACACTCTCCACAATCGTCTCGATTGAGTATTATTATTTTCTTCGAAACTACCGCGAAGTACTTCCGGCAACGCTTCATCAACGTACGCCATCAAGCTCGCGTAACACTCACCCAACGCGTTCATCGCGGCTTCACTGTCGCCTCTAAACTCCGCGTAACTCGCCGCTTTAAACAAATACCTACTCGCTTTACACCGCGCCTCCAATCTCGCCAAACGTACTTCGCGTTCCTCCAAAACCGCGACACCACTTTCCAAAACCTCCCTCTCAAACGCGTTCAAAACGTCGTCGCATTTCCCAATCGCCCGTTTCCCTTCGTTCACGAGCACCTCCTGCTTCACCTCCTCCGTCGCTCGCGCCAACGCTTTCAAGCACTTCTCCCGCGAGTCGCTCCCGACGCGCGTCAACGCAACAATCCTCGTTTCCACGCCACACAACCTTTTCAAAACCTGTAAAACTCTCTCCTCCAATGCGTACGTCACGTCTTCTTTATTCTCGCGATCCTTTTTCTCCTCCTCTTCTCTCGTTGGACTCACCGTGCAAAACACCAACCCAATCCTTTTCTCTTTACATCTCGCTTTTACCCGTTCGATTCTTTGCGCGGTTTGCGCGTACTCGTTCGGCGAGTTTGCGTCGATCACGTCGTGAATGTTTATAAACGAAACTTGGACGGCAGGTTTCTCGTTTCTGTTGTTGTTTTGCTGCTCGTGTGCTTTGGTTATCCGCAAGAACACTCCGTCGTCGTCCTTTTCCTCCTCCTCGTCGCTTTCCCACGAATCTCCCGACTTTGACACGGAATAAGACGACGACGAGGAGTACGGCACGCATTTCGAGACGTCCTCGAAGTAGTCCCGATAGGAAGCGACATTGTTACTGTCACAGACCGCGGAGAGGAGGACCCCGCGCGGCGGGTGCGGGAGGACATCCTCGTCCATGTTACTTTATTTATGGGGAAAATTCGGCACAAATTGGAGACAAGGATGTGTCCTCTCGCGGGCGGTGTTTCGTCTCCCGCGTCTTCCTCTTCCTCCTTCGCGTCGAGGAAGCGAAGGCAGAGAAGAAGGAGCATCGGTATTGGGAGGAAAAACGGAAGGAGAAGCGCGCTCGCGTCGTCCTCGTTCTCATCTGCGTTCAAAGAAGATGAACGAATCGCATTCTTGGAAGCGGTAAAACGCAACGGTTTTTGGTGCGAACGAACGCTCGGGAAACCACCCGAGTCGGTGGTCTTTGCGTTTGAAAACGGGAGAGAGGAAGAGTTGTGCGCGATAGTGGACGAGAACGATTTCGTGGTTGACTTTGTCTCGAGGAAAACGACCGTGAAAGAGCGCTTGAGAGGAAGAGGCAGTTACGTGTTGATAACCAAAACCACCAAGAATAATACTACGAGAGGAAGAGCGGAAGAGGAGGGCGACGTAAACGACGACGCGTTTAAAGAAATGATGGCGAGTTATCTGAACAACTTTGAGAGAAAGTTCGTGCCGGAAAAGATCGACAAGGAAAGGTACGACATGTACGAGACGGGGAAGGTTGTGTTTCGGTTGCGGAAAATGTTCGAGGAACGAGCGTCGCAGACGTTGGAGGAAACGAGGAACGCGAGGTTGGGAAACCTGTCCGTGTTTTCGACGAAGCGGAGCGTGAAGAAAGACGTGTGGCCCGGGATGTACGACGTGTGCACGTCGGGTGTGCAGACCGCGATAGATTTCGTGAAGTGGGAAGATCACGGACGGACGTATTTTGATCCCTACGCGCAATGCGCGATTCGCGAAATCGAAGAAGAACTCGGAATTTCAGGCGTAAAGTTGTCCATCTACGCGCGCTCTCCCGCGGAAAAAAGTAAGCAGTTACAACCGATACGAAAATTTACGTATAGCGATAAGTACATGAACATATTTGGTCAGTGTTACAAGTTGGAATTTGACGCGGCGGCGGAGAATGAAATGGCCTTCCTCGACGGCGAAGTGCAAGAAGGATCCGGCGTGTGGTTGCCGCTGCGATTGCACGACGATGAGGAGGAATTAGTAAAACTGATGGATAGTTTTGTACCAGTTGGAGCTTTGTGCTGCGCGAGTTTTTTAGAACTCATGGCAAAGCTCGACAGCGTTGATTATACGAATTTTACGAAAAATTCCGAATGGATCGACTCGTGGACGTCGCCTACATGGAAAGACAGATTTGTAGCGTAGCAGCATTTGAGTTCAGTTAGCGTGTATAAAAGATTTAGATAGCGCGCGCGTTTACACAGAATTCTTTCACTGTTGATGTTTGTGGTCTATTTTTGTTTAGTTATCATCTCTTTGCTCGCTTCTTCTCTCTCGGCGCTTCTTCTATTTCTTCTTCTTCGGATTCCTCCTCTTCCTCTTCTTCCTCCTCTTCTTCCTCCTCTTCCTCTTCTTCCTCCATGCTCTCCTCGCCTTCCTCTTGCATGGCTATTTTCCTCCTCGCTTGTCTCTCCTCCCACTCTTTCAATCGCATTTCTCTCAGCTTCTCCGCCACCCGTCGATTCTCCTCTTTCCTCTTCTCTTTCGCCTCTTCCTCCTCCCGCGGATCTCCTTCCTCCAACAGCGTCTGTTTCTTCCCGACCACTTTCGCCTCACCGACCGTAAACCGCTTCCCCGAGCAATGCTCCACCACGAGCTTCTCAATCTTAGGGACGTATTTCCCCGTCACTCGGCAGAAAAACTTCTCCGGAAGATGTTTCGATTGGACGAGCGCCGGCGCGTACTCTTCGGTCAGTTTCGCTTCCTCTTCTTTCTTCTCTCGTAAGCGTTTCCGCTTTTTCCCGTTCAAGAAACTTTCCAGGACGTTTATAACGGAGGCTACTTTGTCCTCCTCCTTTTCCTCCTCCTCTGACGGAAGCGTGAACGCGTGCCCGGTTATCGAGCACTTCAAAACTCGTCTCGCTTTCGTCTTCGTCTTCTCATCCTCGAGAACAACGCGTTCCAAGTAGCCGTCCCGCTTCACGATCTCGTCCAAATGCAAAGCGTCATTCGTGTTCTTCGCATTCGCATTCGCAACAGCAGCAGCAGCAGCACTCGGATTGGTGCCCTCCTCTGCGCGCATGTCAGAATGTGCGACAGATTTGTGTGCCGCAGCGGCCGGAGGGAGGGGCGTATCGCGCTTTCTCACGTGCTTTTCTCTCTCTCTCTCGCATTTGTGCGAG
>Ga0255763_1002858_pt1 | contig 15995 bp, 10 predicted proteins | sample 041ome_2_FD_179963 | JGI IMG/M metagenome (GOLD analysis project Ga0255763, IMG submission 179963) | Coastal salt marsh microbial communities from the Groves Creek Marsh, Skidaway Island, Georgia - 041406US metaG (version 2) | ecosystem: Environmental > Aquatic > Marine > Intertidal zone > Salt...
TCCGCATCGACGCGCGCGCCGGCGCATGCGTCGAGCGATCGCCCGCGGTGCGCACGCGGTGACGTCACCGAGCGCGGGGGACGCGCGGTGTGGTGGACGCGGACGCGGACGCGGACGACGGCACGCGATCGGTGGCGCGCGGGCGCTGGTGTGCGGCGCGGCGTTCGGGGCGGTGTTGGCGACGACGCGCGGGAGAGGGTGCGACGCGGTGCGCGCGGCGTCGGTGGTCGTGGCGAGTGGTGGTGGTACAACGGGGGCGGCGTCGCATCGGTACGGACAGCGACGGGTGGGGGGTGTGAGTCGAGCCGGGATGTCGTCGTCGTCGTCGTCGTCATCCGCGCGCGAGGACGCCGTCGCGATGGCCGAGTACCCGAAACCCATCGTCGTGGAGCCGCGCGAGAGCGGAGGGGCGACGAGGACGGTGGTCATGTTGCATGGTTTAGGGGATACTGGTGCGGGATGGGCGAGCGCGGCGCAGCAGATACGCGCGCCGGCGAACACGCGATGGGTTTTTCCGACGGCGAGGACGGTGCCGGTGACGTTGAATGGAGGCGCGCGCATGACGGCGTGGTTTGACTTGAATGCGCTCGACGCCGAGTCTATCATCGACGACGAGACGATGATTAACGAAAGTGTGCGGTATGTTGAAGCGCTTGTGCGTCAGGAGATGGCCAAGGGTGTGGCGAGCGATAAAATTGTCATCGGGGGGTTTTCGCAAGGCGGCGTCATCGCGTTAACCGCCGTGTTGCGAAGCGAGTTGAAACTCGCGGGGTGCTTGGCGTTGAGCACGTACTTACCGTTGCGAGATCAATACCCGGCAAAGTTCGGTCCTTATGCAAGAGACGTGCCCATTTTGCAAGGTCATGGTACGAATGACATGGTGCTTCGATACGACTATGGGAAAATGTCCAACGACGTGTTGACGTCCAACGGCGTCAAGGCGGATTTCAAGACGTACACGGGCATGGCGCACTCGGCGTGCGCTGAGGAGTTTGACGACGTGGCTGATTTCTTAGAATCCGTGCTTTGATTGCGAAAACGTAGCGTATTTATCGCCTTTGTAACGTGTATAATCGAATCGAATAAAATCAAAACAAGTCACGCGTGGCGCGTCGTTAGTCGTCATCGTTACTTACAAACTGATAATACAAGCGCCTTTCGCGCACACTACTCTTGCTAATGCTACTAGTGCTATGACTATTATGTTATGGTTTTGCTTGGCTTGTCATCACGATGCCTTGTTCGTGGCAGAAGACGTCGTCTCGGTCTTGACGTCGAGTGAGCCGCTCAAATCTTCGTGCATGTTGATATCCGGAACGAGCAAGTAAATGAACGGAACGGAGAACAACGGAAGCACGACGCCACAGATCATTAAAAGTGGTATGAGCTGGTCAAAGTTGCATTTTCCCGCCACCAAATCGGTGTGAATACCGACAAAAGTCATCGCAGACGAACCGACGGTGACCGCCAACGCTTGCGCCACGTTCACCGTGCCGGCGAGCACAGTAAACAACGTGCTTTCAATATCTTTTTCTGCAAACTTGGCCAGTACCACACTGCTTGGCATATAGTTCAAAATGAATGCAATACCCTCGATCACGCCTTCGCTGAATACGTACGCGCTGTGGTCACCGATGCCCATGCGTAAGTTTGTCCGCGTGATGATCCAAATATCCGTAAGCTTGGCGATGATTTTGGTCACTATGCTGACTAAGAACACCAGCCGCACTTTCGATCGCGCAAGGTAGCGTTGAAAGAGCCAAATTCCAATCGCCTGGGCGGTCAAAGCAACTAGAAACGTAGCCACGATGAAGAAGACGTACCCAAAATGCGGCCCATTTGGCACACACTCGTTATCCTCAGTGTACCAATACATCTTGGCCCGTGAAACGTTGACGTTCACAAAACGATCTATGAATAGATACAACAACACCATCGCCACTTTTTTCTCTAAGCACCAATAAATGGCACAGCACAACACGGCGGCGATGGATGCGCAGCACAAAAAGCACGTCACAAAGTCATCGACGATGCCACTCACCAGCTGAATAGCTATCACACCCAACGAACATATCGTGATGATGAATGCCAGAAGAAACGTATTCCAGTGCTTTTTCGCCATCGCGTGTGCGCTATAGTCACTCGTCACCTTCTTCTCTGGTAGCAGCCCAAACGCGCTCGTGAATACGAGTTGCAAGGCGCACGGAAAGGCGAACCAATAAATCATCCGATACTGGTCCGTCTCCAAGCCCACGTAGGATAGCGCTGTGCCTACAATCGCTCCAATCGTAGTCAACATCCATGAATACGTCAACAAATCCCCACCCGACGTTTGATTGAGCGACATCGCTTCGAACAAGCGCGCTCCCGTGAGAACGTCACTAAACGCGATCAACGTATTCACCAACGTCACCAGCACCGCAAACTTCATGCCGTCTTCGGGATGAAACGTCATGCTACCAATCATAAATATCGCAATCGTCCCACACAACGATACTAAGGTCAAGTACACGCGTTTCTTGTACCCAAACACTGGCGTCGTATCCGTCAGCACTCCCAAAAAAGGCTTCAACATCCACGGGAAGCTCACGAGCACGTCGAATCGCTGGAACGCCTGCGCGCTAAACTTCAAGTACTTTTGTGCGTAAGGTAAAAACGACGACGCGATCAAGTGTTTTGCCGCGCCCTTGACGAAGAAGTCCGCGCTAAACACGAACGCTAAGAGTTGCCAACCGAACACCCTTCGCAAACGGGTGTTGAAGCCCATAAGCGGCGCGCACGGTGCGCACAGACACGACGATGCGCACGACGACAGGACGTCATCGCCACCGACTTCGTCGTCGTCGTTGTCGGGGTTCGACGCGCGGTCGGCGTCGACGCTCATCGCGCGTCGGAATGACGTCAATTTTCACTGGGTGTTCAAGCTGGTGGAGTGTGTGAGAGTGTGATACGGAAATGCCCACGCTCTGAAGCGCGCTGAATCTTGACTATTCTATGTCACACTATTGTATTGCAAGATGCTGATATATGCTATGCTAGTCGTTTACTTGTTCGCGGCGAGAAGCGGTTCGCTTTCCTTGCCGTCGTTTGTCTTGCGCTCGCGTTTGCCCGTGTCTAAATTCACCACGTCTTGCATGTTGATGTTTGGCACGAACACGAACGTGAGCGGGATGGAAATCAGTGGGAACAAGATCCCACAATAAAAGATCAAATTTGGAAGTCCAGAAAAGTCGCACGACCCTCCTTCGGACGACTTCAAATCGGTTTTGATCCCAGCCAAGTCCATGGCGAAAACGCCGAGCGCGCTCGACAAGGAACCGCCCAGATTTGAAAAGCTCGCGAGAATGGCGAACATTGTCGCCTCCATGTTCTCTGGACACATTTTTGACATAAGTACAACGCTCGGCATCGACGCCATCATGCCGACAATCGGTTCAAGAATCGTATCGCCGACTAAATAGAACGCTTTATCTGAAATGCCCCACTGCTTGTTCCAGCGATGGACGATGATGTAGTCGCCTATGCTTGCTACAGAACTCAATATTGCAGACATCCAAAACGCAAATCGAACGTTGGCGTTAGAGAAAAACACTTGGAACAAATAAATACCAATTGCGCCGCACACGCGAGCGATGATTGATGTGTACACAGAATAGAACAAGTAGTCAAAGTGTGGCCCATCTGGGAGACATTTCTCATCGACAGTGAACCAGTAGCTCATCGCCGATCCGAACGACACGCTCAGTACGCTCGTGAGGAACAGAAAGAATGTCACGTTTGCTATAGGTCTAGGCAAACATAAGTACATGGATACGCTGAGCACGAACGTGACACCCAAGGTCACCGCCAAGTCGACGTACGAGTTGGAGAGCTGTAGAAACTGCACCACGGCAAGCAATAAGCACATGAACGCCATGAAAATCGACATCGCAAACACAGCAAAATTTTTACGCCATAACTCTTTACCCTGTGCACGTTTCGTCGCGCTCTCCGCGTCTGGTTCGCCCACCTTTTCCTCCGGTAACCATCCCGCCAGCGATGTGAACACCGCTTGCGCGCTCAACGGCACGGCGATCCACAGCAATGAATTGTAGTTTTTGCTTCTAATCGAGAAAAAACTCACGACAGTCGCAAAGACCCCACCGAGAGTGATACACATCCACACGAAGCTCACCATGTCACTCGATTTCGATGGATTTTCTCGCATGCGTTCCGTGTACTTGCCCTCCGTCAACAAATCCGCCGTCGCCACCTGCGCGTTCACCGCCAACAGCCCAAGCACGTACATCGGTCCCATACCAGGTTTAAAATCCGTCATCGCTAACATTATGATCGCCGCCGAGCCGATAATCGACGTCAGGGCGATGTAATACCTTTTATGATACCCACCAATTGGAAACAAGTCGCTCGTCATCCCGATGATTGGCTTGACCGTCCACGGAAAAGCCGCCACGATGCCGTACCGCTGTAACTCCTTAGCGCTGAGCTTTAAATAATTCTGCGCGTACGGCAGCGCTGACGTCCCAATCACGCCCAACATCGCGCCCTTTAACCCAAACATCACCGACGCGATAAACTTCAACAGAGCATCGCCGTATGTGGCGCGAAGTTGCGCAAAGTTTTCGCGCGGCGACACGCGTTTAGACGCCGCCGCAGGCGCGGATGACGAAGTCGTTGGTTTCGTGTCACTCATGAGGCCATCGGGCGCTGGCCTAGGCGGCATGGCGCGCGACAAAGAGTGACGCCGCACGCGCGCATGGTGTTGGGTGGGTGTTCTATGAACAGCTTGTAGCCGCGAGCTACGAGCTACGATATCCGACGCGACGCGCGCCAGGATGCGCAGACAATCTCGTTTGTACATGATGATAACACGCTTGCTTAAATATACACACACATTTACAACGCTCTAGGTTACACCGTGAAGAACAGCCGAATCAAGCCTTTCAGATAGGCGACAATTTCCGCGGCACCAAGTTTTGACTCTCCGTACACGCGGTCCACGAAGGATATGGGAACTTCTCCAACAGAAAATCCCATGGCTTTCGCGCGAACGATGATTTCCATTTGAAACACATACCCTTTTGATTTCACCGCGCGCACGAGCTCCTCGAGCACGGGTTTCGTGTACAATCGAAAGCTCCCCGTCAAGTCGCTCGCGCCCGGCGCCAAGAGCACCTTGGCCAAGTAGTTCGCTCCTCGACTCGTCAACTTTCGTCGCGTATCCCACCCCACAACGCCCCCACCTGGGGCATATCTCGTCCCTGACACCACATCGTACCCATGCTCGCGGCGAAGTCGTAAAAACTCCCCGATAAACTTTGGGTCGTGGCTCAAATCCGCGTCCATGATGATCGCCTCCGTCCCGCGCGCCACCGCTAACCCGTGCGCATACGCCGTACCCAATCCCAATTTCCCCGCACGCGCGCGAAGCACTAAATCTTCATCGTCGTACGCCTTTTGTAGCGCTCTCACCACCTCGCTCGTGCCATCGGGGGAGTTATCATCGACGACGATGATTTCCCATCGCTCGTCCATGCCTCGCGCGTTGCACGCGCGCTCAGCGTCGCGTATGAGCACGTACAGCGTACCAATGTTCTGTCGCTCGTTATACGTGGGCACGATGATGCTCACGGTGACATCTTTCGACGTCGACGTCGACGCGCGCGCCATGGCGTCGCGAATTGTCGCGCGCGCGCCCACCGTTAGCGAGGCCAAAAACGCCAAACAGTGATACATTGGCGGCGTTAACAATAAATTCAATTCTCGGACATCCGACACGTATTGTACACATAATGAGTGCTGTGTACACGCAAGGGGTACGGAAACGAGCCGCGGGCGCATCGGCACAGCGCGACGCGACGACCGATGTCGAGCGACTACGCGTTTCCGCCGCCGCCGTCGTTCACGGAGAGCGACAGCGAGCGCGATGATGATGGTTCTTGGCGCGAGCGCGATAGTGGCGATGCGAGAGGAGCGGTTTCCGACGGGGATGACGTTGAGTTCACCGCAGGCACGGCGCAACGTTTGAGTGGGAATTCTACCGCCGATGCATTCGGTGCTTCTGTGCGCGGTGCGCGGGGGATTCGGCGCGGACCGCGCAACGTGAACGACGACGACGATGCGTTTATGTCATATTTCGCGCGCGCACGGATCGCAGTGTGCGAATACGCGAGGGAGGATGCGGAAGAGATTGCGCGCGAGCTCCGGGCGTTGGGCGCGCGGGTGACGGATGCGTACGACGCGACGTGCACGCATGTGGTGACGCCGTTTAAGCGTGGGGATGATTATTTGAGTGCGGTTGAAGATGGTAAGATTGTGGTGTCGTATGCGTGGATTGAGGATTGCGTGGCGCAGCGACGAGTGGTGGACGCCGGGGACAAGGCGTTGTACGCGCCGTTGACGAGCGCCAACGGCGTGCGTGGATTCGACGCGTTGTTCATCGCTGTGGATGGGTATGCGGCGCAAGAAAAAGCGGATATCATTGAGTTGATTGAAGCTAGCGGTGGGACGTTTGCAACGAGCGTGGATGATCGCACGACGCACTTGGTGTGTTATCGCGCCGGTTCAGAGACTTATGCGCGCGCGCTCACGAGTGGCCAAGTAGCCATCGTCAATCATGCTTGGATCGAAGATTGCGTGCGAGAGTGGGCCATTTTACCCACTCGCGATGTGAAATACACCAAAATGGGCGTCGAGCTTGACTATGAGCGTGACTTGGAGCGTGAACGTCGCGCACGCGTGGATGCCGAACACGAGTTGGATGTGGAGGAGCGCCGAGCCGCGAGCTTGCAAGAGTTACTTGACGCCGAAGAGCGCGAGCGCGAAGACTTGCAAAATCAGCTGAATGACAGCGAGTCTCAACGCATGGCGTTGCGCGATATGCTCGAAGGTGAAGCGGATAATCGCGAAGGCGTGCACGAGCAATTTCTGCGCACGCGCGGTGATGTTGAAGAACTTCAGCGGTTACTTCGTCAGTCCGAAGCGAGTCGGTCGGAACAAGAATCTAGAATTGTGCAGGGCGAAGAAGAGCGTCGTTCATTGTTGCGACAACTTGAGCAAACGCGCGGTTTGCAGACCAATTTACAGACGCAATTTACGCACTCGCGGCAAGATTTGTTAACGCAGCTCGAACAGCGTCTGCAGCAAATCGAAGAGACGCGTTCAGAGCTCGCCGAAGAGCGTCGGGCGCACGCGGAAACGCGCGCGTTATTAGACAATGAGCGTCAAATTCAGTTCACTGCGCATGAAAAGATTCGCGTCGCGGAGAAGGAGTCGAAGAATGCTCGTGATTTGTTGAGTAGCGAGACGCGCGAGAAAACGGCGTTGCAAAAGCAACTCGACGCCGAACGCAAATCTCGATTACACATTCTTAGTGATTTCGACAACGAGCGAAAACAACGCGAACACTTGATTAAGCAGCTCGAAGCCGAACAAAAGCTCCGCCAAAGCTTACAGCAGGCGGTGAGTGCCAAGGAAGAATTGCGCGTGCGCGCCGAAGAAGAAATTCAGCGCTTGAATGAAGATATTCAAGAAATGATGGATGAAATCGATCGCTTGAAAACGTTCGAGCCGCCTGAAGTCGACGAGACGGAAAAGATTCAAGTCAAACTCTTCCTGGACGAAGATATTCGTTTCATGGAACTCGATCCTGATGTTTCGTTTGAAGAACTCGTCATCGCCGTCGGGAAAGTGTTCATTGAGTCGTACTCCATCAAGTACGAAGATTCCGACAAGCATCACATCACGTTGCGTTCGACAGATGACGTGCGCATCGCGTGCCGTCAACACGCTAAACACGACGCAGCATACTTGAAGCTTCTTTTGGATAAGGCTGCTGAACGCAAGACTGGATTGTTCTCTATGCGTCGTAAAAAAGTCACCGAAGACGCTGGCGACGACGGCAAGAAGAAGGGTGGCGGATTCATGTCACGCATTCCATTCCTCAACAAAGGCAAGGGTGGCGACGATGACGACGACGAGTAGACGCCATGATTATATCGATAGTAGAATCAATGAAAAAATAGCACTAAATCATCTAAGAGAAGCAAACGTCGAATATAAACACGCCTAGCGCTTTTGATGTCGCACATACTTCATAGTAATGTAGGCGACTCCGATCCAAAACAACCACAGACCAAAGACAGCCAAGATGTTCTCTGTGAGCGTGTTGGAAACGCCGTAAAAGTCACCAACATCAACAGCTTCGCCAGCGTCATTGAAGAACACCGCTGGCGCATCCTTGAAATGATTTCGCATTTGTGCCATCCAGCCGTAACGCACGAACAACGTGTGACGATACCACGCCCATCCCTTTGGCATGGATTCTACGCGAATAATAATGCCCGAAAAGAGCAATTGGACGACATTATACACTGGAAGGAGTGTATTGGCTTCATCCATAGTAGACGCCGCCGCGGCGCAAACGTACGCCAAGGCAATGCCGCACGACATCACGCCGTAGTTGATAATCCAAAAGTAAAAGAACGATCCTTGGATGCCGCAACCTAAGAAGAGCATCATCTGCGCGATTAACGACACAGGAATAGCCAAGATGCCTTCTTCGATGATTTTGTATGCAATATACGACACGAGCGGATATACACCATCGTCGAGCTCGCGGTAAAACATCGCGCGCTCTAAGACAACGCTCGGCATGTACCCGGACGCTTGGAACGAAGGAAGAATGTTTAACATGGACAAAAGCGACGCGACGTTCAATTGTGTGGACTGATTTTGCGCTTCAGCCGTAGGCTTACCAATCTTCCAAAACAAAGACATCATGACAAAGCCAAAGAGGAAATTACCCGCCGAACGCGCGGCGACAAAATCCGGGTTGGAGTAGTTGTATCGCGTGCGATACTTCAAGAGCGTCTTAATTTTAGACAAGGCACCTCGTGTCACCTTTGGTTGCGGTGGCGGCGGCAGCGCTTTCGTCGACATGACACTTTTGATATTTTCTACGTTTCTTTGACCCGCTGCATCGTTCTTAAACGTCTTGACAAAATCGATGTCTTCCGAAGCCACAGTGGCGATGAGGAAATCAGCCATGTTGAAGGCGTCGTCGTAAGCGAAACCCAAACTCTTCAAGTACGGCACCGCGGTGTTCAAAGGCCCGGCGAACGCAACCTGCCCGCTCTTCAGCATCACGAGCGAATCGAACAAACGGAACGCTTCGGACGTCGGAGAGTGAATGGTGGCGATCACAGTCACTCCGGAATCGGCCAAGTTCTTCAACATTTGCACGATCCCCAAAGACGTTGCGCTATCCAAACCGCTAGTGGGTTCGTCCAAAAACAAAACATCCGGGTCCGTCACCAACGCCAACGCCACGTTTGTACGCTTAGCTTGACCACCGGAAATCCCTCGATTGAGCGCATCACCGACGATGACGTCCTTACACGTGGTCAAATCCAAGTCATTAATGATTTGAGGCACGCGGGCGAGAATTTCTGTCGTTTCCTCCGCCGTTCTCGCGCGAAGCTCCGCCCAATAATTCAAAGTCTCTTGCACCGTCAACATCGGTAACAACGTATCAAACTGCTCCACATATGCCGCACATGTCTTGAACAACGCCTTCGTCGCGGGCATCCCACCAAATCGCACCCCGTTCCCGAGCACCTCTCCAGCCGTCACTCGAGTCGTCATCACATCCAACAAAGTCGTCTTCCCCGCCCCTGAAGCCCCCATGAGCGCATGTACCTTGCCGTGCACGAACGCGCACGATACATTCTTCAACAATGCAATCTTCTCATTCTTGGTTTTCGCCTTGGTGACAATGTACGTGACATCGTCAACGACGACATCCAACGCGTGGCGATCCCGGCCAATCGAGGACGTGCTCGACACGCGCTTCATGTTTGTCGCGCCAATGTCAACCGTGGACTGCGGCGTGCGAGTCGAAGACATGGTTCCTACGCGTGTACTACTCGTGTACTATTCGGCGTGTACTATTCGGCGCGTGGCGTGCGCGCTGAAGTGAGGGCATGCCGGTTCTCGTGCGTGGATAAATTATCGCGGCGTGACGTCATAAAAAGTGAAAAAGCAAATTTTCTCGCGCACATACAAACATCTACATGACAATGCTGCAAACTACCACGCCTTACGGGCGTTTCGGCTTAAGAAATCTTGGTCTCGGTCGTCTTCTGGGCGAGACGAGGTGAATAGGGAGGCGTAGACCGCGGCGTCCGCACCCGCGGGGGCGACGGCTTTGAACTTTTTGGATGGTTCCTTGTCGGCGGACGCGGCTTTACGTTTGGTGGCGGCGTCATCATCCGCATGGCCCACGACGTCGGCATCACCCCCGTTGGAGGAGTTTTTCTCCTTCTTTTTCTTTTTGGATTCCTTCTTGGCGGCTTCTTCTTCGAGGATAGATTTTAAGAGTTCGAACTCTTCGCCGCGCGGGTTGACGGGAATCGGCGGTGGCGCGTCAGCGAGTTTCAAGCCATCATTCATCTCTTCTACAGCATCTCGAGCTTCACGTAAGGCTTTGTCAGCAACAACAACACCGCTTGGTCGCATTACGACGAATTTCGTCTTGCCATTAAAGTCCAAATCCGTGATTGGACATGCAAAGATGGCTTTCGCGTTGCCGCATCGAAAGTCGCGCGCGTTCACAGATGCGCTGGCACTTTTGCCGTCACCCGATGCGTTCGCCACTGCGCCGCTTCTGCGTTTTGTGAACTTACACGTCACCAATGCCTTCATACCAGTGATGTGCTCGATACGTTTTGGAAGCGCGACGCCGTCTACAGCCTTGTCTCGCAAAGCCTTCAACACTGGCTCTTTGTTATACAACGCCCCCGTGCGGTCGATAACTACGGCATTCTCCCCACTTTCTAACGGTTCTTCTGTAAGTGCGCACGTAAACCACCGCGCCAAATCTTCTTCGGCTTCATCCCGATCACGCACGGTGCTTTGCGTTGAATACCGCACGAATCCTCCGAGCGACTCCTTCTTTCGACTAAACGTAGTGCCGCCGTTCCATGCGTACATCTCCAAATACGCCGACCGCGATTCGGCACCGGTTGCACCACCATCGCCACCTCCACCAAACAAACAAACACGATAACGTCGATCGTCAACCCCATGATCGCCGACGCGGGTCACAGCGTACGTCGCGCCGTCCTCGAGCCTCGTAGCCGCCGCCCGCCCGCTCGTCGTCGCCCACGAACCCTTCGCCGCGCGCATCAACGCATACTGAGACACGTCTCCATCGCACGTCAACGCACGGCGAATAACGTCACTCTCGCACGCATCGTGCGTGACTTCAATCGCGCGCGCACGACGTGCATTCGGGTGCGCTTTCACGAAGACTTGTCTCATGAAAATCAAAGAATGGAAGGGAATGAATCGAGCTCCGTCGTCGCGATGGATTGTGCGTCGCCTCGCGAATGTCAAATGTTCTCCGCGTGTTTACCCGTCGTCGTTTACCGCGCTCGTATTGCTCGTGCTCGCACGAAAAGCAAAACCGAAGAGCTCGCGCGCGTCAGAGTGAGGAGCGCGAATCACGTTTGTTGACGATGAATGATGACCTCGTAGCATCGCTATCGACGCTCGTGAGCGGACGCTACGTGACCCAGGGCGCGGAGTCACTCAATGCACACACGAAAATTCTCACTCGTATCGTCAGTAATCGTAAAATGCCCGCGAAAGGGTTACCCGAAAGCGCGATTACCATGCTCTTGCACGAGCTGAGCGTCATGGATTCGAACAATTTTATTGATAACGTTGGCGTGGGTGAACGCGAAGGACGGATCTATTCCCCCATAGTTGCACAGAGAGTGTTTCACCTCGCGCATGGCATAGGGCGTTCGGGAGATGTCATGGCGGAACAGCCCAAGGCGTGTGGGAGCTCGCTCTTGGCGCGCGCCGCGGCGATTATGTCGCGCGACGCCATGCGCATCTCTGGCATGGCTGACATCGGTCGCGACGTGTGCGTGCTTCCTATGGCGACAGGGATGACATTGACGATGGTGCTCATGTCTATGCGTGCGTCTTGGGCGAACGCACGCGAGAGAGATTCAGTGATATGGTGCCGGCTGGACCAAAAGACGTGCGTCAAGGCGGCGACGTGCGCTGGATTGAACATCGTCGTCGTCGAACCACGCTTGTGCGGCGACGAGCTCATCACAGATGTCGAAGCAATTGAACGGGAAATAGCACGGTTAGGTGAGCGACTGGTGTGTGTGGTGACATCAACGAGCTGTTTTGCGCCTCGCGCGAGCGACGACGTCGAAGCCGTGGCCAAATTGTGTGAGAAAACAAACACAGGGCACGTGATTAATAACGCGTATGGCGTGCAAAGCCGGGTGATATGTAAGAAGATTAGCAAAGCGTGGACGGTTGGCAGAGTAGATGCCGTGGTGCAGTCGACGGATAAGAACTTTCTAGTTCCCGTCGGCGGCGCCATCGTGTGTTGCGGCAAGCGTAGAGAAGATTTAGTGCGCGCCGTGTCCACGTCCTATCCAGGCCGTGCGTCCGCGTCGGCATCGATTGATTTGTTCATCACGTTGCTATCAATGGGTGAAGAAACCTGGGTGAGGTTATTAGACGAACGTGAAGACGTGTACGCGTACATGGCGAGCGAATTGGCGAAAGTCGCCGAAGAGGAGGGCGAACGCGTCCTCAGTACGCCTGGAAATCCAATTTCAATGGCGATGACGCTTTCGTGTGCGAAAGCGCTCGGCGTGCAGCCTACGATGTTTGGTTCGATGTTATTCTCGCGCTGCGTGTCAGGCACGCGCGTCGTCGCGACCGGGGAGACGAAAACTGTCGGTGGAATTGAGTTTGAAGGCTTTGGCGCGTCGCACTCGCGGTACCCAGAGTCGTACTTTACCGCCGCCGCCGCGCTCGGCGTCACGCGCGCGGATGTTGATCGTTTCACGAGCGTGTTACGTAAGACGTTTAAAGATTTTAAGAAGAAAGCCGCCTCCGCCTCCGCCGCTGCCTCTACCTTGGCTAGAGAATTGTAGTATTGTTACAAATTGTTTGTTTTTCACGCATTTCATCGTTGTGTTTCATCGCACGCGCTTCGGTTCATCTTGATCGTCGTTTACGGCTGCCATAGTCTACAATCAACAACTCTAGCTCACTCAACGTCTCTTGTGCAATGTAAACTTGACCATTCGTTGCGATCTCTACGGCGCTCACGGCTTGATTGGAGCCGGCGTGGCTGGCGAGAGCCATCAAACGCATTCGCGCATCCTCAAGCTTGCCGCGCACAACATTCGCCACCTCTTGAAGCATGCTGACTTCGCAGTCTACGTCAGTCACAACAAACGGATGATATTCTGGATTTTGTAGTCGCTCATTCATGACGTTCTCCGGCGCGTGCACGATTCGAAGCTGCGCGAGTGCACGGTCCAGTGGCGCGTCGCGTTGAAAACCAACCGGCAGGTTGGTTAAATCGTAATCGCACATGTCCGAAATACTCTTCAACATCTCTAACGCTGTCTCTGGTACCACGCACGGTGTCAAGTACAAACAATCGTATGGGTTCGCGTGCAGGGAAAATCCATAAAACTTCATCAAATCATCATTTGATAATCGTCCATAGGAAATCGTCACCGGTTCTCCTCGCGACACGCTTCGCGCGAGTTCCAAACGAAATGCCTTTGTGCCTTGTTCAAGACGCGTGTACCGCACCGAATGCGCGTTGAGCGCGTGATTACACAGATACACCCCCGGAACAATCACTTCAGCGAGCGCATCGGTTTCGGGATCTTGCACCTTCATCGCGTACGACGTCCAAATGTCGTATGCCAAAAGAAAACGCGCGTAGTCGCCAAAAATCGCGAGCGGAAACGCGTCGGGCACTTGATGACAAAGCGCCGGAAACAACGCATCGTATTGCGTGCGCACGGATTCCTGATACATCCCTATCGACACCGCGCGCTCAGGTGATAAAAACCCGCCAATCTCGGTCAAATTCCACGCTAAAGATGTCGACGGCGTCTTTGGCAACGACGCCAACGCCCGAGCCCAGGGCGACGCCGCGTCTCCCATCGTCGCCGCGAGCCAAATCACCATGACCACTTGATCCCCTAACCCGCGCAACTGATTCAGCGTCGCACACAACGCCGAATGCGACGAACCCGCCACGATGGTTTGCTCGACACCGACGAGCGCGTCCCAAGGCACGACGGCTAACGCCTCGCCCGCGCGCGCGTCCTCCGTCGCGCTCGCGCCGCGCAACCCACCCTCAGCAGACGACGCGCTGCTCGCGGTCAACGCGCACGACCCACCGCGCGCGCGAACCCAAGCAAACATCCCTTCCGCGTCGGCGTCATCGACAATGACTGACGACGCCGACGTCCGCGGCTCGCCGTCCCGTCTCGCGCGCGCCGAACCCACCGCCGCCTCCGTCGTCGCCTCCAACACCAACATCGCGCGCTCCAACGCCCGCACCTTCGACGATCGCACCCGCGCGTCGTCGCCGTCATCATCATCAATCGCCTCGAGCGCGTCTCGCAACGCGCGATGCGCCGACGCGTGCGCCGCCGTCTCGTGCGCGTCTGTCGCCCCCGGGTGACCATTCGTCGTCGTCGTCGTCGTCGTCGTCGTCCCCCCCACGCACGTCGCCGTCCACGCGTCGCTCGCACGAAGCATCTCCAACACCCTCGCATGCGTCGTGCGCGCGCATTCGCTCTCCCGTAACGTCGACACGCGTGCGATGCGCAACACATCGCGCACGAACGCCGCCACATCCTTCACGTCGTCATCCTTCACGTCGTCGTCGTCGCGCACGTCGACGCGCAAGGTTGCGGTGTTGGACGACAACGCCTGTCGCGCGATGACGACGACGTCGCGCACGGCTGGGATATCGATCGCAATCGATACGAACTCCGTGCGACGCATCGCGCGTCACGCGTCGTCGATAGGCGTCGTCGTCGTCGTCGAGTGATGGTGATGGTGATGGTGATGGGATGGGTCACCCAATGGCACACAAACAAGGTCGCGACCGTTCGCATTCCATGTGCGAATGATGATTGATGATGATTGATGATGATGATGATGATGTCGCGAGAGCGCGACGCCTATAGGGTGCGCACAGGGTGACATTCGCGTAGACGTCGTGAGTGGGTGTTCAACCAACCGACGGTGTTTTCGTCGCGCGTCGTCGCGGTCGATTTGTGACTTTAGGGTGCGCACTCGCATCGCGATCGATTGCGCATTCGATCGCGTGGGAGACGTCGAGACTTGGGGACTTTTGCGGGCGTCGTGGTGGGCGTGCGCGGCGTCGAGCGATGACGGTGCGTCGCCGTGCGTTGCGTGGTGCGCGTGAATGTGGCGCGCGCTTCGCACGCGGCGGCGCGTCGTCGGCGGGACGTGGTGGCGAGATGAAAGAGGAGGAGGACGCGCGAGGCGCGCGCGCGCGCGGGCGACGAGCGGCGGACGCGACGTCGACGCTGGATTCGACCACCACGTCGACGCGAACGACGACTGTGTTGGATCCGACACCGATGCGCGTGCCATCGCCCACATCTGTGCTGTCAAACGACCCGCGCGGCGCGGTGGATGATCTGTCGAACGACGCGAACGACGCGCGCGACGACCGACTGGCGCGTACCGCCGACGCCGGCGCCGTCTGCCGCATCTGCCTCGACGCCCACGACCACGCGTGCAAATCCCCACACACCATCGACGACGACGGCGACGTCGACGCACACACCCTCATCACCCTCGGCTGTGCCTGTCGAGGCGACGTCGCCCTCGCGCACAAATCCTGCGCCTCGCGTTGGTTCGCCCCGCTCGCCCGCGGATGCGCGCGCGGCGCCGCGCTCAGCCCCGATTGGACCTTGGTCTGGCGCGTCACGTGCGAAGTGTGCGGGGTGGATGTGAGCCCAGAACTCACGCACGATGTCGTCAAGGCGTGTAAGCGCGCCTTACGACACGCGTCGTCGTCGTCGTCGTCATTAGTGTACTCCTCGTAGTCGTGTCAATCACCACTGTACCTTCTTCTGGTGTCCTATATCCTGTATTGTACCAACCAGCGC
>Ga0255763_1002886_pt1 | contig 15920 bp, 8 predicted proteins | sample 041ome_2_FD_179963 | JGI IMG/M metagenome (GOLD analysis project Ga0255763, IMG submission 179963) | Coastal salt marsh microbial communities from the Groves Creek Marsh, Skidaway Island, Georgia - 041406US metaG (version 2) | ecosystem: Environmental > Aquatic > Marine > Intertidal zone > Salt...
TCTCTTTCTTTTCCTCCTCCTCCTCGTCGTCGTCGTCGTCGTCCACTTCGTCCTCCTCGTTTTTTTTTTCTTCCTCCTCGTTTTTTTTTTCTTCCTCCTCGTTTTTCTTCCTCCTGTCTCTCCTTTTCGGCAGCGTGCCAAACGGCTTACGTTTATGTACGCAATTGCTGCTGCTGCGCTTGTTGTTGTCACACATGTCTTCGTCGTGTTTTTGCATGTGCGTGTGCATGTGCGTGTGCGTGTGAGTATTTCTTTTTTTTTTACGCGAAGAGCGAGCGTTTTTTTAGGGACGTGTGAAAGACGAACAGATTGAGCAGAGTGAGCAGATCAGACGACTTCAATCTGACAACACCCTAAACTTGTAGGGGTATACAACAGTCCGTCAAATTCGAATGTGCGCCGTTTTCGATCGAATCAAAGCATAAGTGACATCAATAACATCCATACCGATCTATTGATAATGTCGTTTGATCGAAGAAATGCGAAGATCAATGAAAATTTGGACGTTGTATATCTGACACACTAAACACTAAACCACGACCTCTAACCCGTAAACCGTGAACGCGGGCGTCAAACGTCATAAACCGCACGGTCTGACCAGTTCGAAAGAGCCTCTCGAGCACGCGTTTGGGCTGGGTAGGGGAGTTACGGTCAAACATGCCAGTGCCCATCCCAAATGGCGGTGCCCGCTCTCGCGTCTTCTGACTTGCTCAATCTGTAATTTGTCAAATTTGAACACCCCGTCGCAGTACATTTTACTTACTATTATCATCTACGCAACGCTTTAACTAACTCTAAGAAGCCGGGCATATCACTTGTGACTACCCCCTTCCTAATCGCAAAATCTATTATAACGAGCACGCAGTTCGGTTTAAATCGCCCGCGCTCGAAGGCAATGATTTCGCACACCTTTTCGATCGGGATTAGCTCGAATGATTCAACCTCACCATCAACGGGCTTCGGAACGAATGACTCCTGTAATTCTAAATCATAACAGAACAATACATCTCTTTTCACGCACTCTTTGTAAAACATGCGATACGAGACGCACGATACTGATTTTACGTGTTTTTCTGAATACTCTTCCGGGACACCGGCTTCTTCCGCTAATTCCTTTATTGCACATATCGTCGGAGGCATTCCAGCAGGTAAACCGCCGGCGCTCAAATGGTCAAGCATGGAAGGAAACGTCTGTTTATTCTTCGATCTCGTCCCGACCCAAAGTAATACTTTATCAGAATTGCTTTTGCAGACGTAACCATTTACGTGCACTCCGAATGCTTTGATACCTAAAAGCGACGCCGACGCCCGCTCTACGTTCATGCACACTTCCCCTGTATCTGAAACGACGGGGAACATTTCATTTCTCCACCCAGGTATTAGCGAAAGTTTTCGCATCTTTTCAAACACATCAGCAACCACGCGAGTCTTTTCCTCAGCACTTGCGTATCTGTTTTCGGAATCAAATCTAACACATGCCTCGTTTACATTTTTGAACAACGCATATCCGTTATCCAGTTTGCCATGCTCTAAAAGCGCATCTGCAAAGTCGGGCCGCACGTGACCGACGTGCGAACCGTTCACTAATAAATCAACAAACTTGTCAGAAGATAAATCCTCTTCTGATACGTCGTTGCATGACTCTACGGCCTCTCTCAACCCCTGCATTAACGCTGCACTTTCTTCAGTCGTCCAATGTGGTGAAGTAGCTGACGGGGAAAATGTTGACATTGTTCTTTCTCTCCCTTTCGTTCGTCTTCTTTCTTTCCCAGCGACTGATAATCTCAATGTCCCATTCGCAACGAATGAACGCGTCAGTGTTGCGAATCTGCTCATAAATAAATCGAGGGGTGTTTTTTGCAAGCGCCCGTTTTTATTGCGGAGAGGGACGACAAAAAAGGACACGCGAACGAAAAAAACGCAACTGTCGTTTTGCGCGGTATATTTTATAACAACAAAACGGCAGCAAACATGGGAAGTGGAAAGAAAAAGAAAAAGAAGAGCGCGATTCACAAAAACAATAACAACAACACCTCGCAAAGTGCCGCTCGTCCAACCTCAAATGTAGCGGCGTCTGTGGCGGAGACACCAGAAACACCGAAAGTTTTAATCGAGGACCACTTTGCTTTGGAAGAGAAAATTCAAAACAAAGTCGTAATTACAAACTCGCCGTTTCCATCGCCGATACTTTCACCAACACCGACGCCAGCAAAGAAAGTGTTCCCAAAATCAACACTGCACGAGACAAGATCAAATGCTTCAATATCATCAGAGGCAGATGAAGAAGAGGAGAAAGAACGAGCTCAAGGAAAAAAAACTTTGAATTTTGTCCAAGAGACTCTTTTAGCAGAAGATACAACAACGCGAACAACAGAGGTCACTTCGCCTTCACCTTCACAAGCGAGTGTAGGGACCAAAATTGAGAAAATCGAAAGCATTATAGCGGCGGCTCCGGAAAACTCGACCATGCAGTCGCAAACGACGCAAACGACTACGCAGGCGTCCACGACGCTTCTTTTAGAAACAAATAGAGACTTGCGTTCGGCGCTTGCCGATAGCGTTAGTGAGCTCGCCTCCCTCGAAGAAGAAAACGAACGATTAAGAGCACAAATACGGAAAGAAATAGATATAGAGCGTCCAAAACTAATCGCAGAAGCGTGTGAGGACTTATCAGAGCGATTGCAAAGAGCGGAAGTAGCGATTGAAAGAGAGAGAAGAGAAGCGGCGTCTGGGAAGCGAGCGTTGACTGAGTTACAAGCAACGAAACAAAAGCTCGCAGACGCTTTAAAACTTGTGGAAGAGAATAGAGATGTCCAGAAAAATGTAAGCGAAGAAAAACAGATTGAAAACGAAGAACAGAAAACGATGGAAACAGACCGAATACGCGTGATGAAGGATGCATTGGAGAAAGCCGAAGACAAAGTGCTCGTGATGTTTGCTGATTTGAATGCAACGAAGGTTGAGTTAAATCGGCTGAGAGAAGAGAACACAGAGTTGAAAACGAAGTGTGCGCTCTCGGAAACTAAGTTAAACGATATGCTGAACGAGAAAGAGCAAGAGAAGATGACAAATACTAAGCGAGATTCAAGCGACGCGCACGCAAAGGAAGAAGAAGAAGAAGAAGAAGAACAACAACAGCATCATCATCATCAACAACAACAGGTGATGATGTCTCCACGAGCTGTGAAGGAGGAACTCGAACTAGCAAATCTCATGAAAAAGAACGCGGAGATGCGAGATAGAGAGTCACACAAGAAGATGGAGGAAGCCGAGAGACAAAAGGAACACGCGGTGAAAGTCGTGGAGAAATTGCGTTCAGAGAACGAAGAAATTAGACGCGAAAACGAGAAATTGAGGCAGTCTCTCGTCGAGCAAGACATCAGCAATAGAAATGACACCGGTGTAGACGTAGAATTAGCGAGTAACGATAAAGTTCATAGTAGCGCCGAGCGAGTAGAAAAGGCTGACGAAGAAACAACAACAACGAAAAAAGTCGTTGCGAAGAAACGGGAAAGACCGAGCGTGTTAAGACTGCCGAGTTTTGCCTGGTATTTCATCTCCGGTAGCGATAAAGCGCCAGAATTCGTAACCGAGGAAGACGTTAGAAATTTCTAATTCAAAATATGTACTTATTAGCAAGTAGCTGCGAATCAAAACCAATCTCTCTTTCTCTCACTTCGTGCCTTTTTCTCTTTTAAACCGATTGTGGCGCCGTGTTCACGACGCACACCGGTATGCACGCGTTTGAGACAACAGATTTGCAAACACTTCCGAGGAAGAATTCCGCTATCGCGCTTTTGTTGTGCGCAGCCAAAGCGATGAGAGTATAGACTTGTCCCGAGAAACGAAGGCACCGTTCGCAAATGATAGATGATATTGTTCTGTTGGACATCTTTGCCAACTCCACCGCTTCTATTGTGAACGCAACTTTTTTTCCTTCGCACATGCTCTTGAACCATTTTTCGATCAAGAGTTCAGCTGCTTTGCAATGCGAGGCGTTCTGCGACGCTCCACTGCTTGAGTATACGCTCACTTCTTTTCTCGGTATAATCGTCAAGAAGTGAATAATGCTTTCTTTCGGCTTGATTAAATGCTTCAGCACAAACTCTGTTGAAACTTTCGAGTGGTGATAAGAGCTGATATCAATTGGGACGAGAATCCTTCTCTCCTTGATAAAGGTTGCAGATGGCAGCTCAGTCTCCATTTCTTCGGTCGTTTTAACAATGATGGGTGCTTCATTATTCATCGCGCGTTTTTTTTATCGTCGCTTGAAAGCTGAATTGGGTCCGGCGCGAAGAAGTACAAGAAGAAGAAGAAGAAGAAGAAGACGTAAAGTATGACGAAGTATCCCCTTGTGTTCGTGTATTTTTTTTTCGTGCTGTGGGGGCTCGGAAAGTGTCGGAGGATTCCCCAAAATTGCACGCACACAAAATAAAGAGTCCACCGTTCACCTCCGTCTGTTGAGTTCCCTCATATCATAGATTTTTAATGCAGTTTACTCCCACAACAAGCGCATCAGGTTCATCGTTTGCAAACGCCACGGTTATTTTTCCGTGCGTGACGCACGGTAACGTCGGACAGCTTGCGGCTGATTTATTGATATTTAATCTAAAACTGAAATCCATCGGCGTTTTGTATCACCCTGATGTTCTGCCAGTTTGCGGTGCAGATCCATTTTCCGAGACTAACGAAGGGACGCCCGCATCGAGTTTAGAGATTTACGCGAACGAAGATGCGAGTCTAGTCGTCGTTCAGCAAAGAGGAGAAATCATAAAAGGTTGTCAGAGGAAGTTTGCGCGAGAGGTGACGAGTTGGTTAAAAACAAAAGCATGTAAGAAGGTAATTTTACTCGCTTCGTTACCGTCGACGGTTGGAGAGAAAGATAGTCAAATAGGTGGCACGAAGTGGCGAACGATTCAAACGCCAAACGTCATCACCGAAAGTTATCCCAAAGTAGAAGGTGAAGGTGAATGTAGCAGCATTAGTGGTGAAAGCACTATCGGCAGAAAACAGATACCGGCGCTGGAGTTAGAACAAATCCCGGAGGATTTAAAGAATAGACGCATCCCACCGTGGACATTCGTGTACGAGTGCATTAAACAAAAACTAACGGCACAATTTTTAGTCGCTTTGTGTTCTGAGGGTGATAACAGCGTAGATGCTGATAGAATGGCATCTCACACTTTAGCATTGATAGACATTGTAGGTGTATTGAACACGGGTGATATCGTCATGCCGACGAACGAGTTACGATGGGCAACGCCGCCAAGCTGGAAGAGAGTCTATGGCACGTCGATGAAACGAAGCGTATTCGCGTAAAATTAACGACAGACGTTTACTATCTCTAGAAATATGCGTTTAAAGAGGTGATTTCTCAACCTTATCAAAAACCGACTACACTGTTTCTACATCTTCTGCTCTATTTTATTTTCTTCAATATTCTCGCGTTTAGGTTCGTCGGAGGTGGCAGTAGTACAAGATGGAGGAGGAGGAAGAATATCTGCTGTCGCTGTTGTTATTGCTGTTGTTATTGTTGTTTCTGTTGGTGCTGGCGTTGGTGCTGGCGATGTTTGCGGTGATGATGGTGTTGTCATCTTTGGCAAGACCGCAGTTGCATGTTTCGGAATAGGTAACAGTCCTTTCGTTTGTAATATGGCGGTGCGCTTGCGTTCGTAGAACGCCTTTTCTTTCGGACCTCCGGCGCAACCATCGCAAAACCAATGTTCACACGAGGGAATCTCATCTAATCCAACGCAATACGTATGCATACTCTCGTCGCAACCATCGCAGATGAGCATTTTTTCGTCGTCGTCGCCGCTTTGGCATTTCACACACGACATCGTCATTAAAGACTCCATCGTCGTTCCATACACCACGGCGCCTGGTGCTAAATCTTCTACTTTGACATCACCAACATCTATATTTTCCAAAAGCGGCGTGTTTAAGCACCGTTTCTTCAGTCTAGGGTTCATGCACGTTCTGCATGTACCACATTTAAACGCTTTGCCATCTGGGCCTTTCGCGTACAAATGGTTCAATGATCTCTTTTTTTTGTTGCCCGAAGTCGTTTTAGCCTCATGAAGCTCTCTCGATTTCTTCTTACCCTTTGCACTTGTCATCGATGGCTTCGTCATTTCCACACTTTTACCGTTCTTTTTCTTGCCGAAACTTTTCGCAAAACCAACAGAAGTTGTCGTAGAATTGGACATCAATCCCTCAAGTTCGTCTAAAAATTCATACGTCTGCTTTTTGGTCTCGCGTACGCTCATATCCTGCTCCTTTCCATCTTTTAAAGCTGCAAAATCCGCTTGCGTCTCTCTTAAAGCGTCGTCAAACCACGGCGAGCCGTACATTTTGCCATAGTTTTTAAAACTCCACTGCATCGTCGTCGGCCAATTTCTCGATGCGTTTTCCCGCAAAATTCGAAACAACTGTTTTCGATCCGCTTTCACGTAGGCGACACCGTTGTTGTACGCAGATCCAACATCTGGTAAAGATATCGTACCTCGCCTGTCGGCAGAAAGAGACGCGGTTGGATCGTAAATAGTTTGTTTGAACCACGAACACATTTGACCCCACGGGTAATGCGGTTGATATTTCTTCGTTAGAGTATTTTTTACGTGCGTAGAAATTTTGTTCGCAGTCTCCTGGGATCCTGGATCGTGCTCACGAAGCTGCACGGGGGGAGACACGAACCCGATAAACTTTTCAGGCGTGAACCATCGCTGAGTACGTGCATACATGAGTAGAAGATCCGCGCACGCGCAGTGTTCAATACCCAAGCTTCGAATGGAATGCGATACCTCAGCGAGCCATTCTCTGGCATCGCTCGCAGACGATGGCGTCACTTTCGACCTTGTGATGATATCATCGAGAACGGTTTTTGGATTACCCGTAAAAGTCGGGGCCGTTTTCTTCTCCTTCATCTTCTTATCAATGATAGCGTTCGGAAGCCCAACTTGCTCAGCTGATGATAGAATAGAATGTGCAGATCCCTGATTTGTATTTTGTTTCTTCAAGGGAGGGAGATCGTATCCTTCCGATAACGCTAAAGCGATCGCGTGATCGTCTGCAGTTGAGTCGTTAACTGGAGCAGAATGCTCTTTATTGACCTCTTCTGTCACAGTTAGCGTAGAATTATTGTTCTCTTTTTCTTCTTTCTCAACTGCAGACGCGATTGCGAGATTCGTCGTTGTCGCCGTCGCGTCCATTACATTCTCTTCCACGCTTCCTTGTTTCTGAGCCTCTTCTTCAGCATTTTTTTCTTCTGGTATTATCGGCTCCTCCGTCTTTAAAGTAGGTTCAACGTCCATCTCCTCTACTTTTGGGGAGTCTCGTGGACCCTTTCTTCGAGGTACATTCTTCAGAATACCGCATGCTTCCGAGAGTGCTTTAATCGCACGCACGAGAATTGATTCTGAACCCGTCCACAAGTGTTCGATGATTTCCGCCTCGGTAGCTTCCCGCATGAAAGGCTTATCGCACTGATTAGGTTGCCTCAGGAAGTACTTGATCTTGTCCAACGTCACAACGATATTTTGTAACCGCGTAGCGACCACACCGTGAGTTTCAGCCTTTGCACCTTCTAGATTATATTTCACTCCTTTCTGCATGGGCAAATTGCATAGCGCGTCGGGAAGCAATTTCTCCTCCAACTGTACGTATCGCAAGATCAATGACGCCCATTTTACGAGCCAATCTGGTGCTCTCTCACCCGAGAGGGTGTTTAACGCAGAATCTCGAATGCCATATTCAGATAAAAGAGCTAAGTCTTCATCAGTCAAAGGTTCTGAACAAGCTCGACAGAGCATAGCGTTTCTATGCAAGAAGTTATGCTTCTCGTTCATCACCGCGGTAAACGTGGAACTCCCTGCGTAGGATAGAAACGAGCCGCGACAGTTTGGACTCGAACACAAACAAATAGCGGCTCGAAATTCCTTTTCACTTTCTGTTACGCACGAATAATCCCAGCACAACTCTTCGCCGCATTCGATTTTCGAATTGGTATACACCCCAATGGAAAGTTTCCCTTCGTGTGAAATTACCGTCGTTTGACAATTCCCCGCGCAAGAATGCGACATTCGAGAGGCAAATTCGCATTCGTGCATGGCTTCCACGAATACAGTATCTTTACCTCGAACGTCGTCTTTCGGTCTCTCTAAAGTGATGTTAAAGAACGAGGGAAGCTCTTGATTCGGATTGCGCTTCTTCATCGCGTCGCAACGTTCGTACCATCGCCAGGGCGAATACATTTCGCCGAGATAATGATTCACAAACTCTCCCGGATTTAAACCCTCTTTACGGATGCAAACAACGCCTACACCTTTCGGATGTAAACGATAATGCCGTCGCAAAGTTCGCGGATCGATTTCATCTTTTTCTGCTGCTTTAAATTCTTCTCCTTCTCCTTCTTTCCTCACTTGGGCTCCACTTTCAGAAGCAACGATGTCGTCGTTCTCCTTGACGTCCATTGCGGAGGCAGCACCGTTCGTTTGAGTTCGCTCCGCGTCGATTCCGCTCGCAGGATCCTCTTTATCCGGCAGTGCATCTTCTCCACAACCGTTGTTGTTGTTGTTGTTGTTGTTGTTGTCGTCGTTGTTGTTGATATTATCATCGTTATTGTTATCAGTAGTAGTGGTGGTGGTGAGAACGTCATTGTTCCCACCTCTGGTTCGACCCGATCTTGAAGAGGCTCGCACGTGCCGCTGCTGCTCTTGTTCCTGCGTCTGTTGTGCATCTTTCGTGGATTTCCTCCCGTCTTGCGTGTGCACTTGGGCTTCGTCGACCTCTTTAATCGCTCGAATCAAACATTCTGCAGCACCTTTTGTTTCCATATCCTCTTCTCTTTCCGAGTCTTCCGCGACATTTTGCGCAGCTTTCTCCATGTCCCATCCTTCTTCACCTAACGCGTGCACCTTTGGCATGAGCTTCTTCGTCAAAAAATATTCACGTTTCTTGATGTTTTCTGGTCCCCGATATCCTTCTGCTTGTGAAACTGCTGCCAATACCGCCGCGCGAGTGTAACAGTCCATGCCCCATAGATGGCGAATCTCAACATCTACGCCCAGTTTCATCGGCGTGTGATTCGAAACGTCTGGCTTCGCCCACTTCGCCCACGCCGGTAACTCTTCAAAGGTAAGATTTTTCGGTTCTCCATCATCGCTTGTACGATTGATGGTCCCTTCAGTATTCTGATACTCGTGGATGCCATTGCTCGTCTTGTCTTTCTCTTCTCTTTCTTCGCTTTCGTTTTCAGTATCTTTGACGTGGTCTCTCACTGACGTTTGCAACAGTGAATTTTGTTCGTGCGCGTCTATGACGTCTTGGAACTCCTTTGGAATTGGTGGAATGTCCGTCCATCCGGGTGGTAAAGACGTGTTTAGCTTTTCTTCGATGTATTTAGCGTCTATTTCGGGCATATCCGGCGCCGGTTCGTACTTCTTCAAGGCTTTGTAAGGTATCGGTTCGAACGGCGTTCTTCTCCAAGTCGGCGTCGTGAAATACGGTTCCGTGGATTCGGCTTCTCGCAAAAGGTTCACGACGTTTCGCACGAACGGCGAAACTTTCTCGACTACTCTCTTCCCTTTCTTCTTACCAGTCGTCTTCTTCGCACTTGCTTCTGCTTCTGCCGCTGTTGTTGTAATTGTTGTCGTTGTCGTCGCCGTCGCTCCTGCTTCCTTGTCAAGTTCAAAATCATCATCACCTACTTTCTGCTCCTCCACTTGTTGCTGCTCTTCCTTCTCTTCATTCGTTACATCCATTTCGTTGGAGACAGGAGGCAGAAGTGAGGGTTCCGCGCCGCCGTTCAAAATGGACTCCCCCTGAGTATCCATATTTACAGCCAGCGCTTTATTTTGAAAACAAATTTATTCAAGCAAGTTTGCGTGTGTGTTCCAAGAAAGGGAAGAAGGAGAAAAAAAATCAAAAAGAGCAAAACGCGCCTTCTACCAACCTGTTGCGTGTATGTGTGTATAGTATTCATGATATTTGCGCTAAGGTCCATTTTATGCGATTTACAAAACGCCAAAGAACGGGTTCTTCAAAGCGTTATCGATTTCTATTCCCGCCTGTTGAAGTTCGGCGAGCGACATTTTCTCCTTTGCCAAGTGCAAAACGTCTTCACCGGCGTCGTTCTTTTGCTCGGAAAACCCGCAGGTTTTCAAAAACACATCCCCACCGTACGCTTTCACTCTCTCTGAAAATGCTTTGCCATTCACTTTGAGCGTTCGGTATTTTTCGTACGCCTCGTCGCTAGGTTCGCATTCAAAATGCTTCGCGATGTTACCGAGATAGGCTAACAGCGTCTTATAACATCTTTCAACGCCCGCCGGATCGGTATCGTTGTGCGTCTTCTTCACTTCGACGAGATTTTTTCGCAAGTTTTCCGCGAGTTGCACAGGACGCACGACTCCAACGCCTTGCTTTTCTTTTCTCTCAACCTCCTCTTTCGCCTTGCGCGCCTTCTCTTCGTTTCGTTTCTTCTCTCGCTCGATTTCCTCTGGCGTAAGCTCTTCGGGTAAACCGAGTTTCCGACGTCTCTCTTTTTTATCTTCCTCGAGTTTTAGTCTAATTTTCTCGCGCGCTTTCTCTTCTTCCTGTTTTTCTATTCGACGCAACTCTGCGTTTCGTTTGAACTGCAGCGCTTCTTCTTTCTTCTTCGCCTCTAGCAGTTCCTTTCCCGACCTTATGCGTTCCTTTTCTCGAAGTTTCTCCAACTCTGCCTCTTCCTTCTTTTTCTTCTCCGCGACTTCTAAGCGGAGCTTCTCTGCAGCCACGCGCGCTTCTTCTTTCGAGAGCTTTTTCTTCACCGCCGCAGCAGCTTTTTTCTTCGATACTAACAGTTGTTCGTCCATTTCTTGGTCGTCTTGGTGTTCCGCGAGCCACTGAACGCATTGCTCGACAGAATCCGACTGCGTCGCGAATAAGACGCGTACGCACCGATTGTGTGAAAATCCAAGCTCCTTCAACTTTTCGACCATCTCTTTAGAAACTTCTGGTTCAATTTTTTCATCGTCTTCATCGTCGTCGACTATCATGACATCGTCGTTGTCCTCCTCCTCCTCCTCCTCCTTGCCGCCGTCTTTATTTGAGCTTTTCTTCTTTAGAGGCAACCCAGCTTCTTCGCGCATGTCGTTCTCCATCTTTCGAAATTCCTTGGCCGTTTGCACCACGTTATCGCTCTCTTCGCACGGAACGAACACGCTGTGACCGTCGTTGAAGTTCGCGTGTAACTTCTGTTCTTGTTCGTTTCTGCATCGCTTCCCGCACTCTCGACACTTCATCGTTTTTATCGTTTCTGTGGATTCGGAAAAATCCGAATGTCCCGTCATCTCGCCGTGCGTCTGGCACTCCTCCACGCTTTTTAAAAGAAGTCCGCAGACGTTGCATTTGAGAGAAACTGCCGCCGTCTTCGATGCCATTATTATTGTTGTGGTGTTGCTGCTGTTACTATTGCTATTATATTTGTGCTGTTGGGCGTTTTTCCACTCTTTCTTTTGAAGCTTGTTCCGTCGTTTTGGTGCGTTTTTTGTACTTTGGGAGAGGGAAAAGCAAAAGCAAAAGCCACACTTTGTAATGCAACACTTTACACACTAACACAAATCCCACAGCACAAAAAAGTTTGACGCAAATCTCACACTCGCGACGTGAAACAAACACAGCAGAAGTGCGCGCGCTCGCGTGTTGGGTTTATCATCATAATCATCGGAGAAGAGGAAATACTCATAGCGCGCATCAAAGCCGAGAGCTCGCGATACTATCATGTCTGCTTCTGTCCCTAGTGTTCCAGCGTGAAAAAGAAAGAGAGAAGAGGAAATCGTCCGTAGGAAAATAATGCGCTGCCGACAATTTTCACGCGCGACGCGTCGATGCGCGCTCCTTCTCTTCCTTCTCGCATTTTTTATCGTGACCGAGGAAATTATCTTCGTTCAACGCGTCCTCGCGAAAGAGGCAACCGAAACTGTTTCTTCTACCGATGATATCGCGCTGAAAGCTGGAGAAACTGGTAGTACTCCAGAAGTCGGGACAGGGGCGCCTCCCGTCGGGGTGGCACCTGCTTTAAGAGCTGCGGCGAGGCAAGAATCAAACAAAGAAAAGGAAAAGGAATACGCCGAACGACGCTCAAAGGTGTACGCGCGCGTGGAATTCTCTTCGTTCGTTTTGCAAAAGTCACCTTTAGAAGATGAATTCTGCATTTACGACGTCCAGAAGGAAGGCACACAAGAGGATGAAGAAGGCGAAAAGATTGGTCCCGTGCCGCTGTTGAAGAAGAGGGAGAAGACAGAGCGTGAAGTCTTGCCTTCATTGAAAGCGTACAAAACTTCCGTACAAGAGCAGCTTCAGCAAAAGCGAGCGTTAGAGAAGAAGGCTAAAAAAGCGACGAAAAGTGGCGAGAATAGTAGCAGCAGCAGTAGCACCACCACCACCACCACCACCACGGCAGGCGAACAACCAGTGGTGGTGGTTGAGAACACGAGTGAAAAAGACGGCACCAGCGAAAATACGTCTGCATCTGGAGAGGAAAGAGAAGACTCCACTAAACTCAGCACTTCTGTTTCGGACGATGCCACTCTCTCAGCGGAAATTCCCGCATCATCATCGTCCACCACGGTATCTTCGGCGAAGAAAGCTTCGGATGGAGATGACATGGCTGCGAACGAAAAATCGCACGCGGAGAAGAAGACTGATGAAAAAGTGCAAATTGAGAACAAAAAGAAGACGGCGTCGAGTGAAAGTCTTTCCGAGAGTAATCGAGACAAAGAAACGGCGACAAACAGTTGGGGAAAGTATGGAGTCGATGTAGGCATCAAAAAAGCGACTGATGAGACTGAGCTCACAAGAAGCGCATCAGAAAAATCCGAGGAATCTCAAACATCCTCATCGGATGTGAACGCGGCTTCTTCAGAGAACGGTAGAAATGGAGAAAAAGATATTGATAAGAGGAGCGGTGATGACGAGCACAAAAAAGTTGCAGATGCAAACGAGAACAAAGATACCGATAGACAAGAGCGCAATGTGAATGATGCGAAAGAAGACGGAACAGTAGATGATGAGGACGATGAGGACGACGACGATTACGATGATGATATTGCCAACAGAATTATACTTCCTCAATCAGTCACAAAAGAAGACCGAGAAAAGTATAATTTAGCTTCGATCCGAAACGGGGCGAAAGTAATCTCGAGTAACGAGGAGTCGAAGCATGCGTCTGCGATGCTTTCAGAAGACATGGATTCTTACTACATATCCCCATGCAACGCAGAAAGTAAATGGGTTACCGTCGAACTCTCCGAAGAAGCAACTTTGACTCAAGTTATCGTAGCCGACTACGAGTTTCACTCTTCCGGAATGCACGAATTTGAAATTTGGGGGACAGATGGTCATCACAGTGACAAAGACGGATGGAAAAAGCTAGCAACGTGTGAAGCCTCGCGATCGAGGGAACCGCAAAAGTTTTCTATTCCTGCGAATGAATGGGTGCGATACGTACAGCTTCGCTTTTTGACGCATTTTGGATCTCACCACTTTTGCACGGTTTCTCTTTTTCGCGTTCACGGTAAGGACGCGAAAGAAACGCTCCGAGAAGAAATGGAGAGATTGCAAGAAGAGGTCGAGGAAGTAGAGCAATTGTTCCGTGAAACGGACGAGACTGAAGCTGAGGAAGCAGAAGCAGCGGTATCTTCCGAGGAAGGAGAGAATAACAACAACGACGCGTTGGACGATTCATTCTCGTCTGATGCCGCTCCCGCCGATGCTGCGGATGAAATTATTCGCGACGAGAAATTCGACGACGACGATGACGCCGACGACGATGACGTCGAGAACAACGAGAATGCAACTGCGTCATTGCGCGAAGGTAATGAAGATTTGAAAATGGAAAAGAATCCTAAAAGTAGCAGTAGTAAAAGTAGCTCACAAGGCGAGTCAGTCGACGCTGCCAAATATGAGAAGAACAAAAAAGGGAAGGAGGAGGAAGGAAACGCGTCGAGAAAAGACACATCGCCTCCGAATGATGGGCGGGCAACGGGCGCTGCTAAGTCACCGCACGACGCCAGAGAGAGCAGTGGCACATCAACCTCTTCTTCTTCTCGCGCTGCGGATACTGCTGCTTCCTCGAATGCGACGTCTACAAAGGAAGTACCGGAGGCCGCCGCACAGACAAGTGAAGAAGAAAATTCCAACGCCTCATCCACTGTCCATATGAAATCATCGTCATCTCTGAGTAATCAAACAAAGTCGAGCGATGGTGGCTCTTCACCAACTGAAGGTACGACGACTTCGGCGGCGGCGGCGGCAGCAGCAGCAGCGGCAGCAGCCGCTTCGCAACCCGGCGGAGGCGGCAAAGGTTCGGAAAATGTCTTCCGTAAACTCGCGCAGAAGGTGAAAGATTTAGAGTTGAACCAATCTGTGCTTGACCGTTACATCGAAAGCTTAAACGAGCGGTACGCCGGTGCGTTGGACGATTTAAATAAAGAAATCGACGAGATTGCTGCGGTGGTGACTAACTCTTCCAACGCGTTGAATGAAGCCGCGAGAAGGATGGAAAAATCTGCTTCAAAGTGCGACAAAGAAACGGAGAGACAAGCGGATAGATTCACAAAGTCCGAGCATGCCTTGATGGGTGCTCTCAAAGAGTTTGAGAATATTCGCGCGCAGGCTCGCAGACGAGAGAATGTTATTTTGTCGTTCATGTTTGTCATCTTGACTGGTATGATTTGGAATGCAACGGGTTTAGGAGGGGGGATTTCTAGTACTTTGTCGAAAAAGAGAGCAATTCAGCGCGAAGCGCGTGAAGAGGAAGAAGCTGAGGAGATTGTGCGCGAACGGCAACAAGAACAACAGCAAAATAACGATCTTCGGAGAGTGCATCTCAGTTCACCAGATTTTGCTACGCATGCTTTTAGGGAGAATCTCTTCTTCGACTAGTTGTTTGTGTTAAAAAGAACGATACTATTATATATAGGCGCTTGCGGTGGTTACAGAAAGAAAGAAAAAACAGAATCCTTCGAATTGAACTTCTTTCCTCTCTCATCAATCAGTCATCATCATTACCTCGTCGGAACTCTTATTTGCTGCTGCTGCTGCTGCTGCTATTTTTTCTAATCTCTCCTTTATTAATCTTTTAGCTTTTGGTCTCGCGACGTCTATCGCGGTCTCGCCGTCCAAATCTTTCCACTCTAATACGATACCCTCTTGGTCGAGAAGAAATTCAACACACGAGACGGCGTCTTGACAGGCGGCGTAGTGCAGAGGAGTATCTCCATCTTTACACGGCGCGTTGATGTACGCAACTCTGTTTTCTTCGCCGACTAATTCGACGAGTTTTTTCGCAAAATCTACTCTGTCCGAGAAGCACGCTTGGTGTAAAGGACTCCAACCGTTTTTATTGCGTTCGTTTATCGAATCGGGAGTTTCTCGCAAAACGAATTCGAATTCCTCATCGTCGCCGTCTTCGATGGAACCAAAAATGGGCGTTTGCGAAGATATTTTCACTTTAGACGACGAACTGCTGCCACCACCACTCTTCTTCTTTTTCTTACCAGCCGCGGAAGACTTCTGGAATCCCATCGTTTATTATTTCTCTGCTGCTTGTTGTTCGGAATGCGGTCGTTAAAATACTTTCACACGCGAACTTTTCTGGGGGGCCGGCACCTCGCACCTGTGAAAAATAACGCGTGTACTATTTACTTTCACTCTGCTGTTTTTTGTGTCTTTTCATTTTTACAATACGTTCTTATACATTCTACATTCTATTCCGCCCTAATTCTGCTAAAACGCGCGTCGATCGATCGCGTCTGACAACACTCTTGATTTAGTAAACTCTCCGACTCGTGCGACTGGAAAGACTACGACGACGACGACGACCGCCGAAGAGGACCAAAGTTTTTGAGCTCGTAATAATAAACGGTCCCAACAACACG
>Ga0255763_1002904_pt1 | contig 15823 bp, 5 predicted proteins | sample 041ome_2_FD_179963 | JGI IMG/M metagenome (GOLD analysis project Ga0255763, IMG submission 179963) | Coastal salt marsh microbial communities from the Groves Creek Marsh, Skidaway Island, Georgia - 041406US metaG (version 2) | ecosystem: Environmental > Aquatic > Marine > Intertidal zone > Salt...
CTGGTGTCCATTAATTTCTGGAAGTCCTTCATGTTCAATGATTTCGGCAATATTGCCGAAATTGCATCGAAAATGACTGTCTTTGTTTCTGGTGAGGACAAAAAAATCTTAAAGTCCTCTGCCGTAACTTTACTCGGGTCTTGCAAGAACGGGAGGAAAATTTTCATTGCAGCACTTCCCACAAAATTTTGAACGTTCTCAATCGACATTCCTTTCGGCAATACTTTCTCAAGCGCTTGGTAAATGGCATCTTGCACTGGTTTAGATGACAAAAGTGTATGAGCGTCTTCGACCGTGAAGCTTTTTGGATCCTTGACTAAAGAAAAAACGAGTTGAGCTAATCCTGAAGAAACAAGCTCTTTCACATCATCAACCGCAACGTCACCAGGCAAAAATTCAACGAGTTGCTCGATAATAATGTCTGTGACACCTTCTTTTATCATATTAACCGCATCCTCGGTAGAGATTGTGTCGAGGTCTTCAAAAAGAGGATAAAACTTTTTGAACACGGATGACTCCATGAACTCCATCAAGGTTGATATCTCACCCTTGGAAAAATCCGGAAAAATTCTCTTCCCGTCCACCTCGGCGTTTTGGAATGCGTCCGACTCAATGACCGCCATCATATCCTCTCTCGTGGCAGCTTCTGGCTTTTTCATCATCGGTATGAGCTTTCGAATCAATAAGCTATCCTTGAATTTTATTATTTTCTCCACATCGAAGTTTTCTGGGAAATACTTCGTGGTATTCTGTAAAATTATTCGCTGAACTTCCTTTGATTCGAGCAATTCTTCTACATCATCTTCGTTCAAGTCCTGCGGCGATTTAAGCAACGGCTTCAGGTAAGAATGAGATTCCAGAAACTCTTTGATCGTGTCGAAATCTTTGATCAACTCCATTGTGTGGGATTTCAATTTTGCGCCAGGAGTATTGGAGAGTTCAATAATTTTCAGCATATCCTCATCCACGTAACTTTTCAAATCGTCCACCGTGACATCTGCCGGTAACATCGCATTAAACTGTTCAGACACTAAATAGTCTTGCACTGATTTCGATCCCACCAAGATCTCCGCGTCTTCGACGGTAAAATTCTTTCCTTTCCACAAGAGCTCTATTGTTTTCATCTCGCCTGATTTGCTGAAATCATTGACCGCTTCCATGGATACACCAGACGGTAACATGGAAACAACTTGGTCCGAAATCATGAACTTCAAAAATAGATCGGAAGTGATGATGATTCTTGCATCATCCGAGCTCAAATGATCACCTTTGAAAACAGTGAACAGCATTTTTGTCGCGTCGTCGCTATTGAGAAGTTTTTTCACTTTCGCATACGTGAGGTCGCCAGGTAACATTTTGCTAAACGCTTCCGAGTGCAAGAACATCTGGATTGGTTTCGATTCCAAAAGCATTTTCACGTCCTTGGCAGTTATTTCTTCACCTTTCGACAGTATGCTGACCACTTGTCCGATGTCTTGTTCTACAAAAGACTTCACACCCGCGTAAGTCAGACCACCCGGCAACAAGTCGTTGAATTTGTCGGAGTGTAAAAAATTTTGCACCTGTTCTGACTCTATCAACATTCGCGCATCCTTCGCGTCGAGTTCACCGTCACCGACGAGTGCGATGATCAAATCGAAATTCTTATCCGAGAGCATTGATTTCACATCCTCCATCGTCACGCCATCGGGTAACACGGATTGAAAATCAATGGAATTCAATATTCCTTGAAATAGATCGCTTCCGAGAATCAGTTTTGCGTCCTCGACAGAAAAAGTGGAAGGATCGTTGAGGAGCGATTTAATCACTTCGAAACTCTCGGATCTAAAGAAGTCACTGACTTCAGAGAAGGTCAAACTGCCAGGCAACATGGAATTCATCACATCGGAGTTGAAAAAAGCTTGCATTGGCTCTGAGTCCATTATAATCTTCAAGTCGTCTTCACCGAACAATTTCGGATCTTTGAATAAAGAAATGATAACTTTTGCGATGTCAGATTCCAGAATCTCCGGTATGGCACTCAGGTTGACGTTCCAAGGTAAGCTTTGCGCGATTAAGTCAGATTTCAACAGTTTTTGGACTGGTTCACTGTTAATGAATTTCTTGGCATCTTCAGCGGTGAATTCACCTTTTGTCAAAGCTGTGAGAAGATCTAATGCGTCGGTTGCCAAAAAGTCTAGAATTTGTGCTACATCCACACCCTCTGGTAACAGATCTTGCATTTTGTCAGAAGTTAGCAATTTTTGCACCGGATCAGAAGACAGGATCATCATTGCATCTTCTCGGGAGAAAGACTTTGGATCTTTCAAAAGAGGAAATACAATTTTTGTAAGATTTGATTGCATGAACTCCTTCACTTGCGCGTAATTGAAGCCTTCGGGTAACATTTTGTTCACTGCATCAGAATGCAACACTTCTTGAACCAAATTCGAATTAATGATCCTGTGCGCGTCTTCGGCGGTGAATTCTTTTCCTTCTGAGAATACGGGAATCAAAATATCAACAACGTCCGATTTACCAATTTTTTCGATCATGTCGATCGGAATAGCGTCTGGTATGAGATCTCTAAATTGTTGCGAACGTATGAAATCTTGCACCGGCTGAGAGTTGATCATCGCCTTCACGTCGTCTAGATCAAAGTCCTTTGGATTTTTCGCGATAGATTTAATTATGGTGATTAAATCGCTGTTGATGAGATTTGTGATTGCATCTAGTGTAACGCCTCCGGGGAGCAAGTTGGCGAACGCATCTGATTTCAAAAAGTCTTGTATGGGCTCTAAATTGAAGATCAGCTTGGCATCCTCTAGATCGATACTCATTGGATCTTTGATCAATGGCAGGATAGCTTTGAAATCTTCGGACTTCATGAAATCAAGGATCGCTTCGATGTTTATGCCAGGCGGTAACAGGGACGTGAAAAAGTCAGACTTCAAGAAACCTTTAAATAGCTCAGTCTCTAAAAGCGCAGACACATCGTTAGGTTCCGCAGACCCGGGATCCATAAGTATAGACAAGACGATAGGAATATCGCTGGTTAAAATCCGTTTTGCCGAATTTAAATCGATGTCTACAGGCAATAATTTCTTAATTTCGTCTGGATATTTTGTTAATATTGCATCAACCAGACCTTCGATACCTCCATCTATAAAGCTCGTAGTCATACTCATAAAACCTCCAATTTCATTGAGGAAACCTAACTCAGCTCCACCGATATCGCCTCCACCAAGACTGGCACTTGCAGATGGAATCAACGACATGACGCCTTGTACATCAGCGCTTTCATATACTTCCATGGTTTCATCTGACGACATATCAGGATTTGTCATCTGTGTGAAGAGATCCTTCAAGCCCGGGACGATCTGCACTAAAGCTTTCGCCTGATCAATTTTTTGTTGAACAATACCAGTCATGTCTATGAATTCGTCATACTTTTGCTTCATGAAATCGTTCCCTTTATACTCTTCAGAGGGGATATCTTTGCCCTGAACAATATTGATCAGTGCTTCCGAATCCATGTATCCGTGTGGGTTGGGATGTTCAATGCTGTCCTGCATTAAAAGGATTTGCGCGATATCAACCCCGGTGATTGCCGCGATCAATCCTAACATGTTTTGCATGAAGGAATTATCCAAACCTGAAGCTTTACGGTTCGCTGTCCAGCCGTCGTATGGATTAAATTTATCTTGTCGTCGAATTGATGGAATGCCTTTGACCGGTAGGTTTTCGTCCTTGATTCTTTCCCAGACGAAAGAGAGATCGTTCCAATCCACATCAGCAGTGTTATTAGACATGTCTGGGTTCTGGGTATACATGCCGTACGCATCATCTATGCGAGGCTGCATCGCTTTCCCCATCAACGCATCGATAGAGTTCAGCGCGGCGGATGCAGTGTCCCATCGCGAAGCGATTTTATCGAGTTTCGCTTTTTTATCACCCTTGGACAAAGCATTCAAGCCTTCTGGGTTGAAATCAGGTGACGACCACTCAATCGTCCTTTTCCAGTCGTCCACACTTTGAGTTAGTCTCGCCTTCCACACCTTTTTAATCTCGTTACTCGGTTTGTTTCCCATTTCAGCGTCGGTGAGAACGGATTCCTGGTTGTCACATTCTGCAATCAACCCTTTGAGCTCTGGCAATATCCGATATTCAATCGTGTAGATTTCCATGACGTAACTCGTAGGTTTTCGTGGCAGCCATTGAATCTCAGGAATTACCTGCAAGCACTTTGGTGCATCACGTTTGCCTTCTTCGTCCGCCACAGTTTCCGGCGAACTCCTTGATTTGACTTCTTGCTGTCGGACATCGACCGTATCTACGCGAATATACACAATTTCGAAGCCTCCGCCAAGCAAAGTGTCGCCAGGTCTACCCGGAATACCAGGATCGGCACTCGAGTGAAGATCGCGATCCAAAATCATGTGGAAGTCCCATCCACGATCCGTGGTCGCACTTGCGCTAACTTCGGGGCCTACGTAGTCCGTATGCGTTATCGTGTGCTGCCGCAAGTGGATGGAAGGGAAACCTGTACCACCGATTCCAGCCGCTATGTTCAGGTAACCTGAACCCGCATCTGGCCCTATCTCGAAATCGTACGAAATGTCTACATCATTTTCCTCGTCGCTGAAAGTACTTCTGCGCGCACCACGAGTCGTGTGCATTTCCGTACTCACTTCAATTCGAGTTCCTTGCGCGACAGATGCAAATGAATAGCCTCCCGGAGGATCGTGGACGACGGTGAAAACTAAACCACGGATAGGTGCCGTGCAATAAAACTTCGTATCGGATTGATATCGAGCGTTCGGATCGTCACCTCCGCCGCGAATTTTTGAGGCCAAGGTAACCAACTCTCGATGAACATTAAGGGTGGTGTACGCCCACCCATCGTACCGTTCAATGGACGCAATGAACTGTCGTCTGTATGGGGCAACGAGATTCGGCTCAGCCGTGGTCGAAGATATTCTAAAAGCATGCGTTTCTTGGCTATCATCCTCATCCCCGTCGGTTGGGAACATGACCAAGCCGACTTCGTTCACTGCGCTCATTACGCAATCAGGACTCGGCTCGTTGTTCGGATGACACTTATTGCTCGCCATTGGTTCAACATCTTGTTGAATTTGAACAGTCAGGCCAAGCTTCGTGGGAACTTCATTTACAGTGGATGTAAACCTTGTACAGTAAAATAATGGATCGGTTTTGTTCTGAGGGCGTGTCCAGTGCGCTTCGACGATTTGCACCGCAATATATTTCTCCTTCTCCACATCTGTCGGCTTAAGCGTGGAATATTGTGAATTCGTGACCCCTATCAAATGGCTCAAAGTCAAATCACCCTTGCTTATATTATTGCCGAGACAAACTTCATCGGCGCGAATGTTCGTGAATGGTTCATCGAGAGACGTATATACGGATCTTCCAAACGTCGGGTAAGCGCACAGCCATCCGTGGTACCTGTATACCGCGTCGGCTTCAGCGCGATCCAACAATTTCAATGTCTGCACCAACATATTTCGATCTCGGAAAAATTGCATGATACCAGTTCCAGGTGGTGTGCATTCAGCGCCGACGTTAGCTTGTAATAGGAGGCTTTCTGTCAAAGCACTCACGTCTGGAGTTTGATAAAGTTCGATGTAGTAATCCATCGCAGCGAACGGCCAGATGCGATGCGTAGATTCCTCATCCGATGGATTTACCATCTGCCACGAATGCAAATCTTGATCAGAGAAGACTTGTCTACCTCCGCATCCATTTGCAGGCGTTATCATTATAGAGTAATTTTCGTACTCTGTTGAGCACGCACCGGCGTATAAAGCGATATCAACTGATCGCTTCGTCACATCGAAGAAGGACAGGAATTCACCTCCTTCAACTTGAACGAGTTCAAAGAACGCGTTTGTAGTGTAGCTATCTTCTAAACCCGGTGCACCCATCTTAATCTCCGTTCTCTGCACGTCGTAAGCAGAATTTGTAGTCGGGTGGAAAGTTATGTCTGTAATGTTCTTCTTCTCGCATGCCTCGGCTTCGATAAAATCGCCACCAAAACAAATGTCGTGTCCATCATATGTGGCAACAATCGCCCATGTGGTACCTGGAGAAATGGCGAACTCAAAGAGTCCCATCTCATCGCCCTCGTATGTATTTGGACTCGTTTCATATTTGTATCCTCTAGGACTGCACTTGTGTAGTTCATCAAAATCGCACTCTTCACCTTCATACGCTAAAATCGTTGGGAACTGTAATCCACAGGTGTATCCTTGAGTTCGATTCGACTCGAAGCGAACAAAACCAACGACTGGTACAGTGGTTTTATCTTGAATCTTAATCTCTCCGCTCGAAAGATGCGTGATTTCTGTTATATCTTCCTTTTCCTTCTCGTTAAACACGTGAACAATATCGTTAAGTCTTTCATAGGCGCGAAGCTGGATTGAAGAAGCACCGAACATGCGATGAACCAAACCTTTTTGCTCTTCGTTCAATGCAGTCCGAGACTCCGTGGGAACGGTATCTTTAAAGCTAACGTGCGTACCATCGGTGAGGGTAGCAAAAGGAATGACATACTTTGCATTTTGCATAACCGTTGTTGGAAAACCCATCGCAAGCAAACCAGAATATTTATCGACACCTGTAATCCTCGTCGTTGTGGTGAAGGACATTTCCGGGTATGCAAAGGACGCATTCTGGTACCACACTTGCCACTCTTCTTCCATGAACGGAAGAGCTGCTGTTTCTGCAGGGACCAAAGCAATTGCAGCTGGTTTGTGATTCTCATCGGAATAAACGGTGCGGAAGTTACTCAGATGTTTCGTTTTGATGGCGGGAAAAACGATCCATGGCGTACCAAAAACAATGCCCTTTTCCATGCCAGTTTCCACGATTTTCCATTCCAATGGGGTCAACTTGTAATCCCTATCGCCATCTGCAACATCCCAGAACGACTGTGGAATGATAAAGCGCACCTCGTTGTAGCGCGTTCTGTTCCTGGCGTAATCCACAATTTTCGCGTAGTCTGAAGACTTGTCGCTGTCTACGGACTTTCTGTTAATTGTTGAAGCCATACTTTCAGTTTCATTTTGCCCCAACGTACTCGCTGGTGAAGGAGACGCCGTGTTTTCCTTGGTCACTTCTTCTCTTAGTGCTCTAAACTTGTCCACGTCTACGTCTATCGCGATAAGAACCGATTCTGGCTCAGTTTCGTCCGTGGCGTTCAAAAAGAACATTTCCTTGGAATCAAAAATTTCTTCTTTGTACGCTTTCACCCCAACCCGTTGCCTCTTGTTTAAATTCCCTTTGGGCTCTACGATATCCATTTCAAAGTTGCCGGTCTCGTCAGAAAATGCATAATATGGACAGTCCGCACCCGTACCAATCGCTTTTACTTCCGCAATGGTGGGCTCATCGCTATTTTCGCTGAGCGAACGAACGGTGACGTATTGACCAATGAACGCAGTCACGTCGGTTCCCTCGCACGCGTACGTTTGGCACAAAATTTTTTGACCATCAGATGTGTCTATGTAGCCGTCGGTTTCCGCCTTTTCTCCCGTGGAAACCGCAGTACACTGTGAACCTTTGTTCCCGCGATCGCTTGGATCGGGATAATCTAAGACGCGGACATCAAATTCAGGTGAAAAATTTCCAAGAACATCAACCTCTTTGAGACTGATGGTTTTTGGTGTTTGGATACACACTTGAACCCTCTTCACAAACGTAAACCCAGTCAAAGTGATGTTCAAATACTCGTCGAAACCAATCTTTACCCCGCTGGAGAAATCGTTGTCAGTCGCTTTGAATGCATTCGATCGTTTGTTTACATCGGCATGATTAGAATGCTGCGCCGGCATAAACGCTGCCTGATCCAAGAAATTTCCATTATTTTGTGTGAGAGCGAGCTCGACTGTCGTGTTTGTGCGCGCACAAATCCGAGCATGTTCAACTGGACGAGCATTCTGCGCTGTAGTGACCGTTCCTTGCAAATAACCAACCCAGGGCACGAGATAATACGATGGATCGCTCACAGCAGAAGCTGTTTTTGATTCTTTGGAAAATTTTGCTTGTACAGCAAACTCCCACATGACGCCAGGTTCTCTAATAGCAACGTCGTCAAAGAACGTCAGCGACGAGAACAGACCGGCACATCCCTCCATATCCGCTTCGATTAATACGACAGACTTGTATTCGGACGTTGCAACGGCTTGTGATCCGTCCTGCGTTCGCAATCCGTCTGCTTTTCTACTCAATAACTCGTAACCAATCTCTCCGATAGCGGAGTCCCGAAATTGGAACATGACGCCCTTACGATCGGTGAACTCTTCTAGATCAAGCGGCGATCCGAAATAGAATAAACCTGTGGTGCAAACAGGAATTTGAAGCGCGTCTTTACCCAAATCCCGGTAGGAGGGGATAACGCAATAGATTCTCCGACTCTGCGGAGTCTCAAACGCCCTTTCTGCGCATTCCATCGTGCGACCGCACTCGTACGTCGCGTGCACGTGAAGAGGAGTCACGAAACCCGTGTACATTCTGAAGTCATCAATTCTTGAATGCAGCGCCGTATGTGTGAAAATAAAGTGAAGTGGCGTGATCGCGGGAAAGTCCATTTTTGAATTATCGACGATGCGCACGTTATCAGCCACGTCGCCATTTATGAAAATAGAAAGTCCTGACTGTTTACTCACAGTCATCGCAACGTGTGTCCACGTTGCTTTTTCTAACGGAACTTTTGATTCGACGACGTAATTGTCTTGAAAGAAGCTGGCCACAACTTTTCCGTCACTGGCAATCTTAATATACTTTGTATACTTGGTTTCTCCGAGCGTGGCGTGCGCATACCACAGAAACGATTCGTCCTTCATAAAATCTCGAATGGAAACCCACATCATGATCGCGCTATTCTCCATCGGCACATCTGCTTCAATTGTATAGAAGGATTTAGAAGAACCGGTCGATTCCATGACAAATCCACCCGGTTCGCCCATGACTTTTGAAAACCCGACGGGAATTTTCGTGTTCTCTGAATCGAAAGTTAATTGCGACACGAGTTCGACGCGATTCGGCCCGACGAAAGACGGCGGGCGATAGTCGGTCAGGCTTCTTTTGTTCTTTCCTGTCGTCTGTTTAAAAAATCTTCCATCGGCATAAATGCATTGTTTATCGTCAGATTTCGGTATTTTCACGTAATCCCACGCAAAGTCCACCTTGTCTTTCTCTTCAAGGCACTGCATTTCTGTCGTCGACCTTTTCGGGTAGGTGATGTTGACGAAATACACTTGCGTTCCCTCGGCCTGCGCATTCACACACTGCAACGGCGTAGCCGGAGAGAGCTTCACTTCATTGAGTAACAAACCTTTCTTTTCTAAATCCGAAAAGTAATTTATTTCAACGAGACGTTCAACGTATGACGTGTCGACTTTGTGCGTGCGAAAGGCGGTAATAAGTTCATCCACGGACAAAACACCATCCGTAGGCGCGATATCAAACTTTCGAAAGAGCATTTCTTTCACTTCGTCCACGTATTCACATTTTTTTATCTCGACAAACTCTGGCGAACTGAGCAAGAAAAATTGGGTAATTAATCTTGAACCTGTCGCCAGATCTTCCATCCACGCGTCACAACCATCCTTTACTTCAAATTCGTGAAGTTTCACGAAGTTGCCAGTAGAAGTTCCCGACACTTCTTTCGTGTAATGCGGCGCGTCGTGAAACCAACCGCACTTTGCATAAATAGAATACTTCCCATACTTTTCTGTGTACGCGACAAGTCCATATTTGTCTCTCAAGGTCAAACTCTTTCGTAATTTTAGAGATTTATTAGAGTTAAAAAAGTTATCCCACTTCATGCAAGGTAAGGTATCCGTCGCATTTTCGTACGTACAATCGTCGTTGCCGACGTACGCTTTGCAGTATAAACCTTTTGCATTATTTATCATGAGACTTTCTTCCGAGGCGAAACACAATTTCTTGCTTCCGTCCTTGGCGGCTTCGTAATAAGTCGTTCCGTCGCATGCATCGTCAGATACGGTGACTCGAAAATCAAACTCTCGATCGCTCACTGTCTCGAGCGGATCATCAATCCTAATGACTGGTATGTTTATGATTCCACCCGGTGGTGGCAACGGCGGCGGCGGCGACGGCGGCGGCGGCGACGGTGGTGGCGGCGACGGCGGCGGCGGACAGTGTCGTACCAAACATGAGACGTACCTGTACTCTACGATATTTAGCGTACCATCGTTGCAAAACGCCTCTTGCCACCAATGGTCTCGTTGGCATTCAGATTGCTTACCTGTTCTTTTCTGCCTTTTTGAACCACTGCCGCAGTCGGTGGAGCAAGGCCCATCATCCATCCACGGAGAGTTCCAAAACTTCTTGTCTTGACATCGTTTAACACTATCGCATATCCAGCATGTTCCTCGAGGTATAGTGCCATACCAATGGCAGTTATCTCCAAGTGCTCCCGTTGCTGTCTCATTGACCAAACGATCTCGTGACCGCTTGGTCGCTTCTTCTTTGAGTTTGTGCTTACCTTCCGAAGAGCCCAAGCGAAGTTCTTTCTGTTGTTGTTCGTTGCGATGATGTGAGCCTTGTTTACTCAAATCTTTACCAAGTTCGCCGGCTGGTGATGTGGCACTGTCAAAATAATCTTTCGATAGCTCTTTCCTTTCTTTCCCGACGAGGGAGGTCTCCAACAACGCGTCGCCATCGTCTTTGTGCGCGCCTTTCGCGGACTCGATGAAGCTCGAGTCACGCTTTTTTTGTTGGTGGTGGTTGTGATGATGTAAACCTTGTTCGTTCTTTTCGCGAGTCGCGGGCGCCGAAACCGCCACGTCCGAGTTCTGTCCCTTGATGTGCTCGAAAGCGAAACTTCCTTTGCTTCGACTTTTACTCACGTGTCCAGATCTTCCGTCGATCAGTTTCGGTCGACCGACGAAAAATTTCTTCTTCGTCTCTTCCTCTTCCTTCTCCAACTGCTCTTGAAGCTCCTTCTCCGCGACGTTCGCCGCGCGTTTCTTCTTCTCCGAGTGTAAATCGCTCGCGCGCTCGTATCTTTCGAAAATCCAATCCAAATCACGATTGTATTTTTGTGACGAGGACGATTCTAACGCAGACGCGATCTTTTTCTCCTCAAGAGTGGTGATGTCTTCCTCAATCTCCGTTGATGGTGCGCGTGGAGACGCTTCGAGCGTGGCATCGCTTCCGCGCCTCGTGCTTGTCGCTGTTCCGACTCCCTTTTCTGTTCCAATTCCAACACCCTTTTCTGACGCCTCCGCGAGGAATGCGTGTCGCTCAAAAAGGAATAACGAGGTGACGAGAACGCCAAAAAGCGCCGTCGACAACGCAAACATTTTTGACGATGAAGTGCGCGTTTTCTTCAAACGTTGCGTCATCTTTTCGCGAGGGCGCAACGGGATGTGCGATTAAAGATATATCGAGTTCACTCGTTGAATCGCGCGCGATGAACAGTAGTCAAAAATCCGAGAGCACCGCGAGCACCCTCTCTCCTTCTTTCTCTCTTAAGTTTAACAACGCGAAGAACGGTGCGTGACTTCCTTGCTCTCGTTCTTTCTCCGCACGCGTGTTTCTCGAGCGAGCGGGGATTTTGCTTTACGTATGTACAGGTGCTTTACGTATGTACAGGAAATGAGCTCAAGCGCGCGCCCCTATACTGGGACGGCGCGAGAGGTAATAATGAGGTTTGTCGCGTGGAAAAAATCTTATTTACGAGTAAAAAAAAAAATTATATTCCCTGGAGGGGCCTGGAGCTCCTCCTTCCCCAAGTGAAAACGGTGTCTGTTGGCTTTTGTTGTAACTCTAGTAACACCCTTTAGTATCCCCGTGGAGCTCCTCCTGCCCCGTTGCGCCCTCGCGAAAAGATGACGCAACGTTTGAAGAAAACGCGCACTTCATCGTCAAAAATGTTTGCGTTGTCGACGGCGCTTTTTGGCGTTCTCGTCACCTCGTTATTCCTTTTTGAGCGACACGCATTCCTCGCGGAGGCGTCAGAAAAGGGTGTTGGAATTGGAACAGAAAAGGGAGTCGGAGTTTCGACAAGAAAATCGAAAAAAATTTAGAGCACAGATCAGGAAAATTTACTTCTGTCTTTGTAATGGAATAAGTACACCACAACCCACACACCTCTCGGGGCAAAAAAAATTTTGGGTTGTGGTGTACTTGGAGAAAAAATAAATACTCGTAATCAAAGAAACCCCAGTGTCGAGTGTGGGAAATGAAGATATTTATTTTTAAAGGAAATTACAATTCTTTATTACAACGAACTCCCTCACCACAGACGAAGAAAGATGATAACGTCCCCTATATTCGCCGCTACGACGAAGATGCCGTTATCTTCGTCTACGTCATCTTCGTCCTCTTTTGTCACGCGAAGGAATAAAAGTTGTCGAGTTCTTCTTCCGACGAAGAAATCTTCGTGTCTTCGTCTCGGAACAAAAGGTTGGCAACAACCGCGTTTTTGCGTTCTTTGCTCGTCGTCGTCGTCGTCGTCGTCGTCGTCGTCGTCGTCGTCGTCGGAAGAGCGAAAGAGCGAACAAGAAAAGTCGTCTTCACAGTTCGCGCAATCCAAAATAAAGAACGTTATCGCACGACCATCGGCTTTAATAGTCGCCGCCAGTGTTCTTCTTGGGTTCAACTTTCTCGCGATACAAAAGCCACCGCGTGCGTTTGCTGCTTCTTCTTCTTCCACTCGGCAAAAAAATAACAGCAGCGAACGGAAGGAAGCGTCCAACAAGGTCGTTCGGCAGCTGCGCAAAGCTTCGAAAAAAGTCGTTAAATGTTCTCTGGACGTGGCGAAATCGACCATCGATAAGGTCGATCAGAAAATCAACGAACCGTGGAACGTGGAAGATATTTGGGCGATATTCGCGTTGAGGTTATTTATGAAACGAAGACGGGAGATGTTTTTGTGGTTTGAAAAGCAAAAGATGAAGGCGTTCGGAGAGAGTTCATCAGGAAAGGAATCAATCCGGCAATTAGAAAGCATGGACGTTGTGGATTCGCCGTATCGAGAAACGTTCGCGCATTGGATCGGCAAACCACTCGGCGCATTGATGTTTTTGTGGATCACTGGGTACATTTTCGACGTGACGTGTGAATTTGTGGACGTAATGTACGTTGATTTTGCGGTTTCCGAGAACATTGCATCGGGATTTGACAGAGGAACGTATATTTTTACCGCTGGACTTGTCGTATCTATGTGGATATCAAAGTACGGCAGCCAAGTTTTGACGAAATTGTTCCCGGATAGTTCGGCGAAAACTGAGGAAGGCAAGAAGCTAATTTTGGTTCGACTTGCCACCATGCTCACATTATTTGCCACCTTTGCGGCTACTCTGGTCACTTTTGGCTTACCAACCTCGCTTTTGTTTTCTTTTGGTGGTCTCGGAGGTTTAGCCTTTGGTTTAGCTGCGAAGGATTTCATCGCAAATTTAATCGGCGGCGTCATCATCGCCATCACTTCACCGTTTAGCGAAGGCGATAAGATCGTCTTATTGGCATCTGGTGGTAAGTTTAGAGGCTCAGATTCTCCGAAAATCAGTGAATACACCGTCGCCAAAATTGGCTGGTACGCGACCCTGTTAATGCCCAGAGATAAGAAACCAACAATCGTACCGAACGGCTACTTCTTAGGCAACGCGACCATCAACCACTCTCGAGCTACTCATCGATTCATCCGAGCGGCCTTTGAAGTTCGATACGAAGACGTCGGCCAGGCGATTCAAATCAAAGAAGCTCTGAATGAATTTCTGGAGAAACATCCAAACGTGGACGTCAAGGCTGGCTCCAAAACGCTCATCTCAAACCTAGGCTCGGCAAAGTTGGAGATGGAAGTACGATCCTTCATCCCGATGGTTGCTGGTGGTGACGCATATTACGCTTTGCGACAAGACCTGTGCCTTGAAGTGTGCCGAGTTTTAGAAATGTACGCACCAAAGAGTGCAGGGACGACTCCCTTGCTGTTGGCGCAAGACGGATCGTTCGATGGTATTTTATCTCCGTAAAAAAGAAATCACGAGCGAAATGCGTATTTAAATGCACGTTTGTGAAGCAAACTGTTTTTTTTGTATACAAGTATTCCTGTAGCTGGTAATGGTACCAGTATTCATCGAAGTTATTTATAATATTACACACACACACATTCACGCTCGCACTGTTATACTTATGTTGATATACCACTGTATTCGTTTTTATTCCTTTTCTTCTTTGTTGATTTGTTGCTTTTATGTACACAGTTAAGTAAAATCGCTTTCCGCCTCCGTTCCTCTCATTCTTCCTCTTTAACGTTTATGTTTCCGACTTTGGTTAGAAATTGCAAGACTTCATCAGTATCTCTCAACGAATAACTCGCTTTCGTTTGCTTGGGAACTTTCGTCACTACGATTCCAATGCCATCGCCTTGCGTCTCATCTTCGCTAAGTTTCCGTAAAACCTCGAACGCATCTTCATCCGTCACGTCGTCGCCTAAATACATGGAAATGACATCTTTTCGATCGTTCAATTTCAACGCCTCCAGTAAATAAGACAAAGCTTTGCCTTTATCCCAATCGACTTTTGGTTTTACCTCCCACACTTTCTTTCCCGCGTGTTTCCGCAACTTGTCTTCATTTTGTGCTACAATTTCATCAACCGCTTTTTCCACCTCTGCTTCGTCCTCTTCGTTTTCACACTGTCGATAGTGAGCACTCACGCAAAACACGTTGGTCTCCACCACCGCGCCTTTGATTGAATCTAATTTTTTCTTCAACGTTTCAAACACATTCTGCATGACATCCTCCGCCCACAAGCACGGTTTATAATCGATATCTGGCGAGCCTTTCGGGCCGGCTATGTCTAACCCGTGAGATCCGGCGTAATACAACTCGTCCAACTTTACAAAGTCGTACACCTTCTCTCGCGCTCGTCCAGAAACGATCGCCGTCGGAAACTTCTTCGCGACCATTTGTACCGCCCTCCTAGTTTCTTCCGACATGAATGCTTTTTCCGGCTGAGATACAATCGGCGATAACGTTCCGTCGTAATCCAAAAAAACCACCAACTGTTTCCCTTCCGTTTTCAGTTGTTTCTTCAATTTAGCGATCAAACTGTTCGCCGTACAATTTTCCTCCTCTCCGTTTTCGTCGTCGTTCAACAATGCGCTCGGGTGGTGCTTCGTTAGCCACTCCTCTTCGGTTTTCCAGTACGTCGGCGTCGTCGCTCGATCGCCCATTTCTTGCAGGGACAGATCCTCGTAAGAGTTTCGATCCATATTTTGCTTGTCTTATTACTACTACTCAAAGTTCTTTTTTTCTGTCCGTTATTTTTCTCCTTAAAATTTCCGCGCGCGCGCGCTCTTTTCTCTTTCTATGTGTATTTATATACTACGTGTGCGCGTGTGTATGTTCCTGTTTTTCTGAACTGCTGCTCCCTCGACCTCGATCTGTGCGTGTTAAGCGTAAAACTTTTCTTCTTCTTCTTTTGCGCGCGCGCGCGCTGCGTGTGTGTGTGCGCCTATTATCGACGTTTGTGTGCGTGGTGTACTGTGGGACTTTTCTCTTCGCGGTTTTTCCTCTTTCTCTCCCTCTTTTTCTCTACGTGCGTAAAAAAATTCTCCTCTCGTTGGGAAAACGAGAAAAAAAACTGTTAAACCCTGTTCTCTGCTCTTTGTGATTTCCAGACTGCCAGAATCTCTCTTTGTCTGCGAACCAAAAAATATTTCCTAAAACACACTCAATCGCGAAACAATCGCTCTCTCTTGTCATCATTTCGCGTCATATATAAACGCACTCAATACACACACAAAACAAAATGGCCCTTTCGATGCAATCCGCCACTTTATCTGGCAAGC
>Ga0255763_1002906_pt1 | contig 15821 bp, 13 predicted proteins | sample 041ome_2_FD_179963 | JGI IMG/M metagenome (GOLD analysis project Ga0255763, IMG submission 179963) | Coastal salt marsh microbial communities from the Groves Creek Marsh, Skidaway Island, Georgia - 041406US metaG (version 2) | ecosystem: Environmental > Aquatic > Marine > Intertidal zone > Salt...
CAGCCATTAGGTCGCGTTAGTAGAACTTTCCCAAGCGTTCACTCACAAGTAACATTTGGGTTACATCTGCGAATTTTGGAGAACAGTGTTCTCTTATTATTTACACTTACTCAAAGCACAAGTCTGGTGCCATTAGGCAAAGGAGCCCTGGATTATGTCAACGCCAGTTATTGAAGCTAGAAATGTCGTCAAGGCATTTGGTGGCGCCAAGGCAGTTGATGACGTGTCTGTAGCTGTTGATGCAGGGGACATCCACGCAGTAGTCGGTGAAAACGGAGCCGGCAAGTCCACTCTGATGAGAATTCTCTCCGGCATCGAGACTTTGGACTCGGGTGCCGTGCTTGTGGATGGCCAAGAGATTGAGAATTCAGCGAAGTCATCGCTTGAGGCCGGAATTTCTCTCGTACACCAAGAACTCTCCTTAATTCCTGAAATGACCGTTGCCGAAAACATCCTGCTCGGATCTTTTCCAACAAAAGCCGGAGTGACTCGCAAAGCCGAGATGAAGAGAATTGCGGCGGAGACTCTAAAAGAGATTGGTGTAGACGTCGACCTTGACGAGCGCATTTCGAGACTCTCAGTCGCCCTCCGGCAATTCGTTGAGATTGCTCGCGCTGTAGCGCGCAAGCCAAAGGTGCTCATTCTGGACGAGCCCACGGCCTCATTGACTCCCGCCGAGACCGATTACTTGCTGGACATGCTCAAGAGGTTGGCGAGCCAGGGCCTTGCCATTATTTACATCTCTCACCGAATTCCAGAGGTTTTCCGAATTTGCAACAAGGTCACGGTCTTGCGAGACGGCCAAAGGGTGTTCGTCTCCGAGGTAGCAAAGACCAAGCCCGATCAAGTAATCAACGAGATGGTCGGCCGTGAGCTTCAGCTTGGCCTACAGTCACGCAGACAAGCTAATCCAGGTGAAGTGGTTCTTGCCGCTCATGGTATTCGTGCCACTGGTGTAAACAACGTTTCGTTGGAAGTGCGTGCGGGTGAAATCGTCGGTTTGGGAGGCTTGGTTGGCGCCGGCCGCACAGAACTGGTGAGAGCCATTATCGGCGCTGATAACCGCACAGCAGGGCGAGTGGTCCTTAACAGCCAAGGCAAGTCAACGGTCATCAGCGGTTACATGTCAGCAATTCGTGCTGGCGTAGCTTACGTTCCAGAGGAGCGCCGAGTCGACGGTCTGGCTATGACGATGGCAGTCTTCGAGAACATCTATCTACCAAATCGTCGGGAGCTTGGGGCCGGCGGTATCACCCGTCCAGGCAAGATGCTGTCGTTCGCTCTTGAATTGGCAAACAAAGTAGGCCTCAGGCCTCCTCAGGTAAAGCTTGAGGCGGGTCAGTATTCAGGAGGCAACCAGCAAAAGATCGTTATTGCCAAGTGGCTCGGCCGAAGGCCTAGCTTCGTAGTGCTTGATGAGCCAACCAGAGGCGTGGACGTAGGTGCTAAAGCCGAGATTCACAAGTTGGTCAAAGAGCTAGCTGACCAGGGAACTGCCGTTTTGGTCGTGAGCTCAGACCTTCCTGAGCTGCTCGAGTTGGCAGATGTTATCCACGTGATGCGTGATGGAAAGATCACTGGAACCCTGGCCGCCAATGAGGCTGATGAGAAATCCGTGATGAGTCTTGCTGCTGGTGAGAAATTGGTGGAGGCATAAATGGGTGATCCGTTAACTCAGGTAAACGCTCTGGCGACCAGTGAGGCGCCCAACAAAGAAATAAGCACCGGAGCCAAGGTTCTGGCATGGATGGCGGACAACGGCATTTTCGTCTTGACGGCCGTGCTAATTGCCGTTGCCGTAATAGGTGTCGAGGGCTTTGCTTCGCTGCAAAACATCGCAGATGTTTTCCACCGCGCTGCCCCAATTGGAATTGTGGCCGTGGGAATGACCTTCGTTGTCATCAGCGGAAATTACCTAGATCTCTCCGTGGTGGCTCAGGTTGCCACTTCCGCCGTGATACTCATCGCGGTGAGCAATGAGTATGGCTACATTCCGGCCATCCTGGCAGCCATGCTTGCTGCCGCCGTCTTCGGCATAGTCAACGGAGTGGCCGTTGGGTACTTCAAAGCCAACGCCGTAATTGTGACGCTTTCAACAACATATATCGGCCTGGGTTTGCTCAGGTTCTTCTCCGGAGGATCAATCTTCTTTGGACCTTACGAGAGTCCACTTGCATCATTTGGTGCGGGGAAGCTTGGCCCTGTGCCCTATTCCGCCATTGTCCTGGTCATCATGACCATTCTCCTGTCGCTTCTGTTGACGAGAACAAACTTTGGATTCACGGTCAGAAGTTTTGGCGTGAATGAGCGGGCCACGCGCCTTGGAGGAACCAACACCGGGCTCGTCATTATCGGAGCTTTCCTCGTGACGGCTTTTTCTGCCATGATCGCCGGCTTTGTTCTTGCGGCCTTTTCGAACACAGCGGTCAGCGCAATGTCCACGGGCTATGACTTCAGGGCCCTTGCAGCGATCATCGTTGGTGGCACGAGCGTGTTCGGCGGCAAAGGATCGGTGCCAAGAACGTTGCTTGGCGTTGTGTTCGTGAGTGTTCTTACAAACGTCTTAGTCCTACTAAACATCAGCTTTGGCTACCAGCAGATGGCACTTGGCTTCCTTATTGCTGCAGCGGTTTCGATTGATGCCTTGGCCAGAAGGGCGGGAAAGAAGTGAGTCAGACACAAACTATTCAGCTGGGCACGAGAACCACAGGTCTCTGGTCAAAGATAAAAGTAACTATTGCTAGAAGGACAGAGGGCCGCGGCGTGGCGTTGCTAGCCGCTGTTCTAATTGGCGTGCTGCTCACTGAACAGACTGTTTTTACTGCATACTCCGTAACCCTCGGTCGAGTCGCACTTGTCGGCCTAGTTGCTCTGGGGCTCACTGTCGTAATCCTGATGGGCGAACTTGACCTCAGCGTTGCCAGTACCCTGGCGCTTGCCGGTGTGGTGACCGCTTCAATTCCGGACCTCGGGCTCGGCATTTTGGCGGGGCTTGCTGTGGGGGTCGTTGTGGGTGTTGTGAATGCCTTTCTGGTCGCTGTTATAGGCATTAATAGCTTTATTGCCACTCTCGGAATGCTCTTCTTTTTGCGTGGCCTGGCCCTGGTGATCTCGAATGAGGCACCGATAAAGCTAAACAACGTAGAGGCCGGAATTGCCTTTGGTCAGCCTCTGATCGGACCAATAACTCCGCGCATTCTTGTATTCATCCTGGTTTTCATCGGCCTGCAGATATTTATTGCGAGAATCCGAGTCGGTCGAGAGTTTCTCGCCGTAGGAGGTAATCGCCAGGCTGCCCGCGATGCAGGTATTCCAGTGAAGCGCAGAATTTTTACTGGCTTCATTATCAGTGGTGTAGTCGCCGCAGGTGCAGGCGTCATGAACACTTTGGAGCGCACGGCCGCTGATCCAATTGCAGGCTCGACAGTGCTGCTTGCAAGCTTTGCTGCAGCAATCATCGGCGGTAACTACCTAAAGGGTGGCCGCGGCTCAGTAGTTGGAACACTTATCGGCGCGGCTTCGCTGGGCATTATTCAGGTTGCACTGACTCTTGCTGCAGTTCAGGTGCCAATCCAGCAAATTTTCATTGGTCTACTGCTCCTCGTAGCTGTAACGACAGACCCCAACAATCTTCGCGCGGTCATCTCGAGTATTCGAACTCTGAGAACCGGCCGCGGGAAAGTCGCAGAACCATCTGTGGCAACAAATAGGTCAACGTCCAGTTGATCCCATCAAATGACAAAGCAAAGGAAAGAGGAAAAATGAGGAAATCTCGTTTAGTGCTCGCCCCAGCAGCAATGCTTGCGGCAGCAGCACTAGTCCTAACCGGCTGTGCCACTGAAGACGCATCAACTGGTTCTTCAGATTCAGGCAGCAGCGACAGCAGTGGTGACACCGGTGGCGACACTGGTGACGACACCCTAAAGGTGTACGCACTACTTCCCCAGGGTAACGACCAGCCATACGGCACCACCTACCTACCTCCAATGCAGGCCAAGGCTGCAGAGCTGGGTATCGAGCTAACTATCACCAACAGCGAGTATGACGGTGACAAGCAGGCCAGCGAGTGCGAGATTGCTGTTGCTGACAGTGAGACCGACGGCATCATCCTGTGGCCAGCTATCGCCGACAGCATCCGCCCATGCCTCGAGGCAGCTAACGCAGCAGGTATCCCAGTTTGGATTACCAACGCTGACGTTAACCCAGAGGACACCGGCCTAACCTACGGATACTCAGGTACCGACAGCTATGGCCAGGGTGCAGCTTCCGCAGAAATGATGTGTGAGTTTGCAGGTGGCGCCGACATCGGCATCATCCAGATCAATGGTCTGACCGGAAACTCCGTGGCATCACTCCGTGGTGCTGGCTTCCGCGAGACTGTTGCTTCAGAGTGCCCAAACGTAACCATCTTGGCTGAGCAGCCAGGTAACTGGAACAAGGATGAGTCACAGATTGCAGCATCTGAGATGCTGACTGCTGTTGGCGTTGAGAATGTTCAGGGAATGTACGCAGCTGACGACTCAATGGTCGCCGGTGGTATTGCTGCTCTTGAGGCACGTGGTCTTGCAGTTGAGGACTTCATCATCACCTCAATCGGTAACACCTTCCTGGGTAACCCATTGGTTATCGATGGCAAGCTAGACGGAACCGTATTCCAGTCATCCTCATGGGATGGCGAGAACGCAGTTGTTGGTATCTACCGTGCAATGACCGGTGACACCAGCCTCGGCCGCGACGACGACGGTTCGGTTCTATACATGCCTAACCCAAAGGTCACCATCGACAACGCAACTGACCCATCAGTTGCACCTGAGTGGTAAACCGACGCTCATAAACCTTTCCCTGGGCGGGCTAGTCCCGCCCAGGGAAACATTTCTAGGAAAGTAAGGAAGATGTCCAAAGCAGCAAAGAGTGCAGGTCACGCTCACGATCACGGAGCACCAAGGCCTCTAATTCCAGCCCTGGATTTTGCCAACCGGCAGATTCCGGCGCATGGAACCATGGCCGTTGATTTTGAGCAGCGAGTCGATTTCCACAGACTTCGCGAGTACCGCCTCGCCCGTGCAATGCAGGCTCTTGAAGCCACCGAGTGCGGCGCCTTCCTTCTATTTGACTTTTACAACATTCGCTACACCACCCAAACTTGGATTGGTGGCGCACTTGGCGACAAGATGAGTCGTTACGCACTTCTTACCCGCGACGGCTCACCACACATTTGGGACTTCGGTTCTGCCGCGAAACACCACAAGCTTTTTGCTCCCTGGCTAAATCCAGACCACTCGCACGCAGGCATGCTCGGACTTCGCGGAGCAATCCACCCAGAGGTGGGTCTTATCAAAGAGGCCGTCACCACCATTAAGGGAATGCTTCACGACGCCGGATTGGGTAATGCTCCAATTGGAGTAGACCTTGTTGAGCCAGCATTCCTGTTTGAGATGCAGGCACAAGGCATCGAGGTAGTTGACATTCAGCAGGACATGCTGGGAGCAAGATCAATCAAGAACGTTGATGAAATTATGCTGCTGAGCCAGGCCGCGGCCATGGTTGACGGTGTTTATCAGGACATCACTGAGGCCCTCAAGCCAGGCATTCGTGAGAACGAAATTGTCGGTCTGGCAGCAAAGCGACTTTATGAACTCGGATCCGACCAGGTTGAGGCCATCAATGCAGTGAGTGGTGAGAGGTGCAATCCACATCCCCACAACTTCACTGACAAGATAATCAGGCCGGGGGACCAGGCATTCTTCGACATCATCCACAGTTTTAACGGCTATCGCACCTGCTACTACAGGACCTTCAGCGTTGGCTCCTCTACTCCAGCCCAGCATGATGCTTATGCCAAGGCCCGGGAGTGGATGGATCTGGCGATTCAGAAGGTGAGACCCGGAGTTGGAACCGATGAGGTAGCGGCTCTATGGCCAAAGGCTGAGGACTTCGGTTTTGCCAATGAGATGGATGCTTTCGGCCTGCAGTTCGGCCACGGCCTTGGACTTGGTCTCCACGAGCGTCCAATCATTTCAAGGCTCAACAGCATGACGAATCCGGTTGAGATTCAAGCCGGTATGGTCTTTGCACTCGAGACTTATTGCCCAGCTTCCGATGGAGTCAGCGCAGCAAGGATTGAAGAAGAGGTGGTAATTACTGAAACCGGAGCGAAAGTGCTAACCAGGTTCCCCGCTCAGGAGTTATTTGTCGCTAACCCCTTCAATCAGAACTTTCTCGCATAAGCATCCAAACAGTCGCATACGCCTAGGTGGTCTTGGGTTCGCTGCAGTACGATTCCCTGAAGAGGTGAACTATGACGCGGAAAGCCACGATTGCCGAGGTAGCCAAACTTGCGGGTGTTCATGAGTCGACCGTATCGAGGGCGTTGAACCCAGCGACAGCCTCCATTGTCAACATTAGGACGGTCAGGAGAGTTAAGTCTGCAGCCGAGAAGTTAAACTACGTGCCCAACATCATGGCCAGGGGTCTCCGGACAAAACTCTCAATGACTGTGGGTGTGGTTATTCCAGACCTAACGAATCCCATTTTCCCCGAGATCATTCGAGGAATTGAAAAACACCTAGTGCCGTTGGGCTATACGACATTGCTGACCGATGCCGATAGTTCGGCTTCGCTCGAAAGCTCTGTTGTGACATCTCTGATTCAACGCCAGGTTGACGGCTTCATAATCGCCACAGGTGTTGAAGACTCCGAGATTGTCAAATATCTTGATTCTTCTGGACTTCCAGTGGTTTTAGTTAATCGAGGAGCTCGAGGCAAAAAGTATCCTCTAGTTACTGGAAACGACGAAGAGGGCATTCAGGCAGCGATTGCCCACTTGGCTCAGCTCGGTCACAAAAGAATCGTGCATATCGCTGGCCCAATGTCTCACACGACCTCGCGCGGACGAGCTAGGGCCCTTCGAGCTGCTGCTGAATCGAATTCGATGACACTCCAGGTCTACGAGGCAAATTCATTGACAGTCAGCGAGGGAGAACGGCTAGTCGATACGTTGATCCAGCAGGAGCGGGGAACATTCAGCGCCATTCAGGCAAGCACGGATCTGCTCGCACTCGGGGCTTTAAGGTCTCTCAGAAAAAACGGTCTCCGCTGTCCCGAAGATGTGTCGGTGATCGGCTTTAACGATATGCCTTTTGCTGAAGAATTTAGCCCAGGGCTAACGACGGTTAGGCTGCCACTGGAGGACATCGGGAGAGAAGCCGCTAGGCAACTTGTGGGGTCAATAAAGGAGTCATCCCTGACTCCGATTGTGGTCAGTTTACCAGTCTCACTAGTCATTCGGGCTTCTACTGGGCCCGCTCCAGAGTTAAAAAGGTAGAGACTTATACTCTATTTACTATCTGCTCAGTCCTAATGCAAAGTGTCGGGTTGACTTCCTTTTTGCCATGGAATAGGGTTATGCAATCGATTGTAGCAATTGGGCCTAGAAGGTTCGCTTTGACGAAATACACTGGGCTTGAATAGTGCCAGTAGATGGGATCCGAGGAGGGAAATCATGGAGACGAAAGACATGACTCTAGGCTGGATTGGTGCCGGTCGGATGGGCATTCAGCTCGCCACAAGGTTGATCCACGCAGGATATGACCTGGCCGTGTTCAACCGGACGAAAGAGAAACTGCAACCCCTAGTCGACATCGGAGCAAAAGCAGTGAACTCTCCAGCGGAGCTTGCAGACCGCAATGTGGTTTTCAGCATGGTTTCCGCCTCAAAAGATCTGAAGCAGGTGATGCTTGGCGATGGTGGGTTGTTGACCGCCTCGGCATCTCCACAGATCATTGTTGATTCATCAACAGTGTCAACCGAAGCGTCTGCAGAGATTAGGGCGGCAGCTTCTCAGAAGGGTTCCGATTTTTTAGCCGCACCGGTAAGTGGAAACCCAGCAGTAATAGCGGCTGGCAAGCTAACCGTTGCAGTGTCAGGACCAAAAAGTGTTTACGAGGTCGCGCTACCTCTTCTTGAGTTATTTGGCCGAGGGGTTACCTACGTGGGCGAAGGTGAAGTAGCTCGACTAGTCAAGATTGCTCACAATGTCTTCCTGGGAGTTGTCACTCAGTCACTTTCGGAAATCACAGTTTTGGCGGAAAAGGGCGGAGTATCGCGAGAGGCGTTCTTAAACTTCCTTAACGATTCCGTAATGGGCTCCGTGTTTACTCAATACAAGTCGCCTGCCTTTGTAAATCTGGACTTCACTCCTACTTTTACAATGCCACTTCTTCTCAAGGACTTCGACCTCGGTTTGAGCGCATCTTCGGACCTTGGCGTACCGATGCCTATTGCCTCCGCAACTCGTCAGATTGTTGCGCAAGAAGCCGGAAGGGGTAATGTCGAAGAGGATTTTGCGACACTTCTACTGGCTGTGGCAAATGGGGCAGGAATGCGGCTTGAGTCTGAGAACTCAGCAATTTCGGACGGCCTTGAATCTGATAGTTAGCACTTGACATCCAGGGATGGCTAATCAAAACATAGTTGGAAAGTTGTAGAAGACTGAATGGCATCGAGGAAAGACACCATCAAGATTGGGCAGTTCAGTGAATCAGCCATCCTGGCGGTCGCAAAGGCGAAAAAACTTGATGAGAAGTATGGGATTGTTTGGGAGACATCAAGAGTTCCCTCATCGCCAGCGCAATTCAATTCTCTTTCTTCCGGGGAAATAGACATTGCGATTACAAGCCCGGACAACGTTCTTCTGTATGCCACGACTGACGAAAACCCACTAAGCCGTAAGTTACCACTTCACATTCTTCGAGGGATTGATAGAGGCATGGGCTTGGCCTTGTACACCTCAAAAGACGTAACCCAAGCTCTACAGCTGAGGGGCACAATTTTTGGCGTCGACGTCCCAACTTCCGGGTTTGCATTCCTACTTTTTGCTCTCGCCCAAAGAATAGGGGTCGCTCCGGGAGAGTATTCCCTGGCGGCGATAGGCGCAACCCCCAAGCGACTTAGCGCACTCGAAGAAAAGGCTGTGTCAGCCACCATTCTGAATGCGGAAACCGCTGTTCAGGCGGAGCAGCTAGGTTTGAGGAAGTGGGCCACATCCATTGATGTGAGCGATGACTACTTGGGTACGGTCTTGACTCAAATTGATTCGGCGAAAAACTCAACTACTGACAGGTTTCTTGAACTTTGGGAAGAAGCGTCCAACTTCATTTTGGCGAGACCTAATTTCGAGGTTGTCAACTTACTGAGTCTCGAATTTCCCAAACTTGCTAGCAAGGAATACGTTTCTTTGATGCAATCCGAGGAATACGGCCTTCTTCGTGATCCAGGGGTTTCTACGGTGCAATTACATCAACTTGTTCAACTAAGGGCTCAATTTGGTGCATACGCTCCAACTGACCGAGACATCGCCTCTTTGGCCGCTAGGTAGCAGCTCACGACGGTTTCCTCGATCTCCTCGAAGACGGCTTTCGGGGAACCTCAGAATCAGAAATACAACTTTGGTACCAACTTGCAATTGATCGAGAGAGCGCTAGACTCTTTACAATCGATTGCAAGGATTGCTCATAAGTGAATCTTCAATGGCCAACGGAGGCTGGATATGCAGGTTAGAGATTACCTACTGAGACGACTAGCTTTGCTGCCGCTCATCATGCTGGGCGTGAGTGTGATTGTCTTCACTTTGACTCGGTTTACGGGATCTCCCGTAGGTATCTATCAAACTCCAAATATGACGCCAGCTGAAGTTGCGGCTCTTGAGGCTCGGTACCTGTTGGATGAGCCAATCCCCGTTCAGTACTTTGCCTGGATCAGTGGATTGTTCAGGGGAGATCTTGGTTGGTCGGGAGTTTCCGTTGCCCCAGTGACTGAGGTCATAGGAAGCAAGTTTGCTGCCACCTTAGAACTTGCAATCGCCGCTGGCCTGATCGCAATCTTCGCCGGCATAGCTCTTGGCACTATTGCTGGAGTTAAGAGAAACAGAGCCCCTGATCACACTGCACGAATGTTTTCTATTTTGGGTGCCAGCACTCCCACCTTCTGGTTCGGGCTGCTTCTGTTGGTCCCTTTTTACCTGTGGCTTGACTGGTTCCCTCTTGGTCGCTCTACTCCGGAGATATTCACCTCGATAGCGCACCCGACGGGGCTTTACACAATCGACTCGCTGCTAGCGTTAAACGGCACAGCTTTTTTTGATGCAGTGAGACATCTCGTTTTGCCAGCCGTAGTTCTTGCCTTCGGGGCAATGGCCATCATCGTGCGAATGATGCGCTCGTCAATGGTTGAAGCTATGTCGGAAGAGTATGTTGATGCGGCACGGGCCAAAGGCTTGCCCAACAAGGTAGTCATCAAACGCCACGCTCGTAGGAATGCCCTTTTACCAACGACTACGGTCATCGGGCTAAGTTTTGGATTTTTGCTACAAGGTGCCGTTGCAGTTGAGTTAATTTTCCGATGGCCGGGCCTTGGACAGTGGGTAACAAGTGCAGTTCTCTCTGGTGACCAGGCAACCATCATGGCCTACGTGCTGATTACGGCTCTTATCTTCATGACAGTAAACCTGGCGGTGGACATTGCCTACGCCTACCTAGACCGAAGGGTGGTGCTTGGAGGGTGACAATCTCATCGCGTAGCAAGCCCAGTACCACTAATCACTCGAAATTGAGCACGCTTAGCGTGAAATGGAAGCGACGATTGGAGGTCGGGCGAGAGGTCCTCAGAAACCCATTAACCGTTATCGGCCTAGCGATTATCTCTGCATTTCTGTTAATGGCGATTTTTGCGCCTCTCCTTGCTGAGCCAAATCAGCCTGACCCCTATCAGAGCCCTAGAGACTGGTCAAATATTGATTCTCCTCCAGGAGTGGCGGGACATGTACTTGGAACCGACTCAACGGGCGGGGATGTGCTCTACGGAATAATTTGGGGATCGAGACTCTCTCTCCAGCTATCACTAACAGTGGTTGGCTTCACACTCATATTCGGAACCATTGTCGGAAGTATCGCGGCGATGAAGGGAGGCAGGCTAGACAACCTGCTGATGAGAATTGTGGATGTATTTCTTTCTATTCCCGAGTTGATTTTTGCCCTCGCTATAGCAGCCGTACTGGGCCCAGCTTTCTCCAACATCATCCTGGCGCTCGCCGCGGTTTTCTGGGTGAAGTACGCAAGGATTGTGAGGGGAGAAATCATCAAGGTAAAACAGGCAGAGTATGTCGCGTCCGCGAGAGTCGTTGGGGACTCCACGTGGAACATTTACAGAAAAGATGTCCTTCCCAATTCCTGGACTCCGTTAATTGTCCAAGCCACCTTGGACATGGGAAACGTCGTTCTAATTGGTGCGACACTTAGCTTTATCGGTCTGGCGCAGGCTGGACTTACAGAGTGGGGTGCACTAGTCAGTGCGGGACAATCCGGCCTTTTGGCTGGCGAATGGTGGGTTTCCACTTTTGCCGGATTGGCCATCGTGCTGTGGGCCCTCGCATTCAATCTTGTTGGAGATGGCCTCCGAGATGTCCTAGACCCTAAGACTGAAGGTAGGTAAGAGTGGAGCGCGACTGGTTGCTCAGAGTTCAAGACTTGAGTGTTCATTTTCACTCTCGAAAGGGTGTTGTTCACGCTGTTGACAATGTAACGTTCGAGATTGCCCCCGGGGAGACTCTTGCGCTTGTAGGAGAGACTGGTTGTGGAAAGAGTGTTACGGCGCGGTCTATTCTGAAACTAGTTCCAGAGCCTCCAGGAGAGTATGCCAGTGGAACTATAAGCCTCAAGCAAAAAAATGGCTCCGTTACTGAAATCCTTTCAGCGCCAATGCGAGAAGTCCTCGGTATCAGAGGTGAGCGGATTTCAATGATTTTCCAAGATCCTGGTAAGGCTCTCAATCCCGCCCTCACTATTGGAAGACAAGTCTCTGAAGTCTTTGCGCAGCACAGGCTGGCCTTGATTTTTGAACAAGCTAATTTGGATCTTTCGAAGGCTTCGAGGTTGGAAAAGCGAGTTATCACCCAACAAGCCAACATTTTGCAAACAAGATTCTTTGAGTTGACTCAGCGGCGGAGAGCCGCAGCTTTGGAGAAATCTCTCGACAAGTTAGTCGAGAGAGCCCTGGCTGACACTGGAATTCCGAACCCCGGGAAGATTATGTCGAGTTATCCTCACGAGTTATCTGGTGGTATGAAGCAGAGAGTAATGATTGCCCAGGCTTTGGCTTGCGACCCAGACCTATTGATAGCGGATGAGCCCACCACTGCCTTGGACGTCACAATTCAGGCCAGGATTCTCGAGTTGATTAAAGATATGCAACGCAAACGAGGAATGGCAGTCTTGTACATCACTCACGACTTATCGCTGGTCAGGGAGTTTGCCGACCGAGTTGCTGTTATGTACGCGGGAAGGATTGTTGAAACGGGCCCGTCCAAACAAGTTTTACAGAGCCCGCAGCACCCCTATACACAAGGTCTTCTCGGAGCAATTCCTCACCGAAGAACTTCGAGGGGTGAATTAGCCGCGATTCCTGGCTCGGTACCGCAGTTAGTATCTCCCCCAGCTCAGTGCCACTTCTTCAGCCGGTGCAAATGGGCCGCGGATGCATGCAAGCAAGTCGTTCCAAGACTTCAACCAATCGTCAGTGGGCGGATGGTCTCCTGCCTTCGCTTTGAGGATTCGACGGCATATTCGGTTAGTGCCTCCAGCATGCCCGAGCGCGCCGAGTACTTTGATGAGGTTGAGCGATGAACCAAGCACAGACCCAAATGACTGGGCAATTTGAAAATGATGCCGTAGTCACCCTAAATGACGTGAAAGTCCACTTTCCAGTAAGAGAGGGTGCCTTGCAACGGGTAACAAGCCACGTCAAGGCGGTAGATGGGGTCGACCTCAGCATTGGGCGCGGAAAAACCTTAGGGCTAGTCGGCGAATCTGGTTGCGGCAAAACCACCCTCGGTCGCGTCATCGCGGGTTTGGTTGAACCCACAGGCGGTGACATATGGATGGGCCTTGATCCACAGCAACAGGTAGAGGTACAGAGACTTAGATCTATTCCTGAGCAGGTAATGTCGAAGGCAGACAAAGCCTTATGGCAAGAGCTGAGCTTGAGCAGTCGTCTTGGTGCCATGAGCAGAGAAAAACGCGCTCAGTACCGAAGAAACTGTCAGGTGGTATTCCAGGACGCCTTCTCCTCACTAAATCCGAGACAACTTGTGCGGGACATAGTTGGACGCCCATTGCGTGTCCATGAAAATGCGAGTGGAGAGGAACTCAGTGACCGGGTTGTAGAACTCCTAGAGAAAGTTGGCCTAAGTGCAGATCATCTCCTGCGGTATCCACATCAATTTTCCGGCGGTCAGAGACAGCGAATTTCAATAGCTCGGGCGCTCGCTCTGAATCCTGAGTTTGTTATTTTGGACGAGCCCACCTCAGCACTGGATGTATCCGTCCAAGCACAGATTCTCAATTTGCTAGTCGAGCTTCAAAGAGAAATGAACCTTACTTACCTTTTCATTACGCACGATCTTGGAGTTGTGCAACACATGTCAGACGACATTGCAGTGATGTATTTGGGACAGGTAGTTGAATACGGACCAACAGATCAGGTATTTGACAATCCGATGCACCCTTATTCAAGGGTGCTTAGGGACTCCAATCCCACTCTCGAGGGGGAAAGGAACAAAGAATGGGAACTATCTGGCACGGTTCCAAACCCTATCAATCCTCCGCATGGCTGCAGGCTTCACCCACGCTGCCCAGTTGCAGCCGTCGGCTGTGGCTGGGAGGTAAACGATGTCCTCTCGTTGACAGAGGAGAAGTCTCCTGTGCTGTTTGAAACTATAAAAACAATTAATCGACGCAACGATTACACGGCCGAGATTGAATTTGAACGCTCGGAAAACGCTGCTGAATTCGCCACCACGCTTGCGAAATCTCACTTTCATGAGGCATTGAGTTTGTCTAGTGGTGCCGAGGCGACCAAGGTTGGGCTGCAATTCACGGAGGTAGCGGATGCGGAAATTAAGCAAGTGCAGCCAGGCAGGTGGAGTTCGTGTCTAAGAACTCAACAATCAGGCGAGCTCCCAAGACTCGCAATAAACCAAACAGATAAGGAAGAAGGAGAATCATGAATGAAGAGTCAATGGCTCGGGGAGATTCATCCCTGAGTCCCAAGTCACGATTGGTGGCGTCAGTAGCCGGACTAGCATCGCTGACATTAGTGTTGGCTGCATGTGCGGGACCGGCTGGCGATGGCGACAGTCAATCATCTGAACAACAAGGCACCACGAGTGAAATCAAAAATGCAGGCTTCATCGTACATGCCCAAAATGGTGAGCCCCAAAGTCTAGATCCAGCTAGGGCTGAGCAGGGGGAAAAAGGCGAGCGATTCATAGACAACGTCTACGAGCGACTAGTAGATGTTGGGATTGACGGACCAGACCTCATCCCTTCTTTGGCCACCCAAGTACCAACGCTAGAAAACGGCTTAGTCTCCGAAGACCGACTGACCTACACTTTCCCACTGCGTGAAGGGGTAAAGTTCCACGACGGAACCGACTTCACTGCTGACGATGTGGTTTATTCATGGATGCGCGTCATCACCATGAATCTTCCAGAGGGGCAGGGAGCAGCACTTGTTGATTCGGTTGACTCAATGAGAGCGGTGGACGACTTCACCTTTGAGGTGACAATCGTTGAGCCTGATGCTTCCTTCCTTTACTCCGTGGTCCTTAACACAGTCGCATCTGTTGTAAGCCCAGAAGCTGTCGAGGCAAACGGCGGCATTCAGGCAGACACACCTAGCGAATGGATGGACACAAACATGGTGGGAACAGGCCCCTACAAGTTTGGGGAGTGGCTCAGAGGTGAATCTTTGACCATGCTCATCAATGAGGATTATTGGGGCGAGCCAGCTAAGTCGAATGTTCGTTGGGACATAACACCTGAAGAGAGCTCGCGCGTTCTAGCGCTTCGTGCAGGAGATGCTGACATCATAGATATCTCCCCGTCGAATGTTTCCGACGTTGCGGAAGTAGACGGAGTTGCAATCTTTGAGGATGGCCTCCTTCTAGAGCCAATCCACCTTGGATTTAACATGAGATCAGACGATCTACCATCAGGCGACACAATTCCTCAAGATTTCTTTGCTGACAAGCGAATTCGACAGGCGTTTAGTTATGCCTTCGACTACGACACCTACATCAACTCGTTCCTTGATGGTTATGGAGCCCGCTATACGGCTTACATCCCGCAAGGGGTATTTGGCTACGACGAGAATGCTCCAGTGTATGAATATGACCTCGAAATGGCGGCTGAGCTGATGGAGCAGACTCCTTACTGGGAAGAGGGTTTTGTAGTTTCTATTCTTGTTCAAGCCGGTGAACCCGAGTTCGAAGGTGTGGCGCTTCTGATGAAGGACGGAATTGAGAAAATCAATCCGAACTTCAGAGTTAATGTAGTTAGCCAAGCGGAAACACAGTTTGACGACAATTTGGGTGCCGATCCTGTGCCCTTCGCTCTGTGGGTGAAAAACGCTGATCCAGGAGCTGATCCTCACCAGTTCTTCGATCCTCACCAGCATCCAGATGGAGACTGGGGCAGCAAGCACGGTATGCGTGATGCCTACGAAAACCCAGATCAGATAGCCGATCTGATCGACGCCGGTAAGGCCACGGTCGATCCGGACGAACGGTTCGAAATCTATTCCGAGCTACAGCAGCTGCTTTACGAGGATCCAATGTGGGTTTATGCAGCTCAGGAAGGTCTTGCATATCCATATAGGGACTGGCTGCAGGACTTTACAGTGAATCCACTTTGGCGTGGTCCTCACTACGAGTACTACACCAAGGGATAACCTCCAGAAACTCCCAGTTGGTTTGGGGCTGTTCGTTT
>Ga0255763_1002910_pt1 | contig 15796 bp, 9 predicted proteins | sample 041ome_2_FD_179963 | JGI IMG/M metagenome (GOLD analysis project Ga0255763, IMG submission 179963) | Coastal salt marsh microbial communities from the Groves Creek Marsh, Skidaway Island, Georgia - 041406US metaG (version 2) | ecosystem: Environmental > Aquatic > Marine > Intertidal zone > Salt...
AGTCTTTTTCGTCGGTCTTTTTTCGTCAGTCTTTTTTCCTCTTCTTCTTTGGAATTTAAGCGAAAGAACACAACTACCATACTCTACTGTTGTGGAGATCGAAATTTCATTTTCCTCAAAACTTTGTTGCCCCTTCTTGTTTTTCTTTCGAGAGAAGAGAGAAAGAGAGAGAGAGAAAGAGCGCTTTTGTTCTTCTTCTCGTTGCGGTCGAAAGTCGTCGGCATGATGCGTTTTACTGTGACGACTGCTGCTTCTTTGAAGAAGACGAATGATTTGAGTATGCAAAATTCTTCCACCGTCGTCGGGAAAAGAATAGGGCAAAAACGAGGTACATTCGTCTCTAACGAGAACAGGAATGCGAAAGCGAGAACTGGATCGAGAGGAATACCAATAAAAGCGGCGAAACGAGGAGGAGGCTCGGGCACGCGACCGTACACCTTACGTTCCGGGGACACGCTCGAATCCATCGCGAGTAAACGTAAACTGAACGTGGAAACGTTGAGAAACATGAACAAAAAAATCGGCTCGGGCACACCGAAGATTGGGCAGACTATTTTAATACCGAGCGGCGCGTTAAGCGCGAGAGATTTAGAAATCATCAACGGGATCGCGAAAATCAACGCACCGAGAACGTACATTCCGAGGAAAGGAGAAACGATCGGGGACGTGATCACGGCGAGAAAAATTGATTTCGCCGAGGTGCAAAAGTTAAACCCGGAGGTAAAGTTAGGGACGTTTTCCGGGAAGGAGAGTTTGAAGTTACCCGCGGGAAAGTACACCGTGAGAGAAAGAGAAATGTTGCAAGGATGCGGGATTTTACCGCAAGACGCGGTATCGATTAAACTCCCAGGCGCGGAAAGCGCGAGGAATATTTTAGTCGCGACGGTGTTAATCGGCGCGTATTCCATGTATTTCGCCGCCTGCCGGAGGTACCAAAAGTACGGCACGAAGTTGTTCGGAAACGATCGCGAAGAGGATAATCAAGATTAATTTAATACTACTCATCAAACGCAGAGATACTGCGATCGTCGGAATCTATCTCTCACGAAAAGCGAGTGTCTTTTGGCGTGTTGGATATCAGAGTGTGAGAGAAATAGAGATCATCCCTTTACATGTCGTGTATTCGTAAACGTTATTATATATTCGTCTCTTTTACCATTTTTACCGCCGCCTCTCCGTCACAAAATAGCGCATCAAATCGTCTCGTTTACTAAGAAAGGCGGTTGGAAGAGGAGAGGAAGAATAAAAGATGACGTCCCGCGCATCAGGGGCGGACCCTCCGACCACCTCTCTCCGAGCGACGAGCGCTCTAAACGGGGTGAAAGTGTACGAAGTCGCCTCGAGCAAACACAATCCGCAGTTCGCCGCCGACGGGAAAACGAACAAGAAACCTTCGAGAAAGCAACGCAAAGATGTGAATTATCAGCAACGGATAGAGTTGATTCAAGACTTGGATTCGTTTCCGACGTGTGCGCACAGAGGGAAAGTTTCCGAGGATGGACAGTTCTTGGTCGTGAGCGGGTTACATCCGCCCATGTTTAAGTGCTTCGATTTGGGAAATCTGAGCTGTAAGTTTACGAGACACTTGGACAGCGAAATCGTGGACTTTCAACTTTTAGGCGAAGATTATTCAAAGATTGCGTTTTTATGCGCGGACAGAGCGATTCGGTTTCACGCGAAGTTTGGAACGTATTACGACGTTCGAACGCCGAGACAGGGGAGAGACTTGGCGATTTCGAGACGAACGGCGGATTTAATCGTATGCGGATCGAGTAAAGACGTGTACCGGTTAAATTTGGAGAAAGGACGGTTTTTGGCGCCGTTGGAGGCGAAGTGCGAGGATTTAAACGTCGTTGGTATCAGCCCGACGCACGGTTTAGTCGCCGTTGGAGGTGGAGACGGAAGCGTGGAGTGTTTCGATTTGAGGCAGAAGAGAAGCGTGGGGAGATTGCACGCGTGCGGCGGAGATAGTACTTTAGAGAATAGAACGGAGATGAGCGATTCGGAGGAGAAAACCGGGGTGACGTGCGTGCGATTCGACGACTCGGGGTTAAACTTAGCGTGTGGGAGCTCGGATGGTATCGTGCGAATATTCGATTTGCGGTCGAGCCGAGCAAAGGTGACGAAAGATCACATGTACGGCGAACCGATCATAGACATCAAATTTCACGAAACCGCGGACGGGAAGAAGCGGGTGATGAGTACGGATAAGAAAATTGTGAAAGTTTGGGAGCAAAATAGCGGGGATAATTACGTCGCGGTCGAACCGAGAGACGGGAAAGAAATCAACGATATCGTTTGCTGGGAAAATAGCGGTTTAGTTTTTACTATCATGGAAGATCCAAAGATTGGATGCTATTTCATCCCCGGTCTCGGTCCGGCGCCGAAATGGTGTTCGTTCTTGGAAAATTTAACCGAAGAGATGGAAGAACAAAAGAGAGAAACGCTGTACGACGATTATCGATTCGTGACCGCGAAAGAGTTGAGCGAGTTAGGTTTGGACCACTTAATTGGAACGAAGATGTTGAGAGCATACATGCACGGCTATTTCATGGACAACAGATTATACGGCAAAGCGAAATCGGTTTCCAATCCGTTCTCGTACGAGGATTATAAAAACAAAAAGATTGCTGAGACGATGGAGAAAGAGAGACAAACGAGAATCGCACCGAAGAAGAAACTTAAAATGCCGAAAGTTAACGCGGCGTTTGCGGCGAAACTGGCGAGCGGCGAGAAAACCGCGAGCTTCAAAACCGGCGACGCGGACGCCGACTTTGATAACGAAGAGTTGGAGGGAGAACCAGAGATTAAAAACGAACTCATGCGAGACGATCGTTTCGGTGCGCTCTTTAAAGACGAGGACTTTGAAATCGACGAGAAGTCAGAGCATTATAAGTTGTTGCATCCGAACGCGGCTAAAGTAGACGCGAGGAAGAAGCGCGAGTTGATCGAAGAACATTTCGATACGTTCGATACGTCCTCGGACGAAGAAGAAAATGTTAAAGAAAAGAATAGAAAAGAAAAAGATTCCAAACAGAAGAAAACGAAGAAGAAAGATAGCAAGAGAAGAGGAATAGAAGTAGAAGAAGGAGATACTAGCGATGAGGAGGACGACGACGACGACGACGACGTCGGAGGGCGACCAGGCAAAACAGGAGACGACTTCATTCCTTCAACTGCGTTTGCGGGCGCGAAGAAAGGGTACGTCTTCTCCAACGGCAAGCGCGGCGTAGGATACTATATGGATTCAAAGGCATCCAAAAAAACATCGACTGCACCACCCACCATGGGTAACAAAAAGGCCAAGAAATCTTCTTCCACGGTTTCTGCGAAAGAGCCGCAAATGTACGCCGTCAAAGACGCCTTCCACAAAACCGCCTACACCAAAAAGTTAAACTCGCACGTCGACCTCCCTCTGATCGAACGCGCCAAGCTCGAAGGCGGCGCCGCGCAAACCTTACGAGACGCCGAACGACGCAACCCAAAGAAAACGATCGGAAACCGCGAAGGTTTCTTCGACGCCGCGATACCTTCAGCGGCGGACAAGAAAAAAAAAGGGGACAAGAAACGCCTCGTCGGTTTCGGTATCCGCGAAGCCGCCGCGGAGGACGAAGAAAACGCCTTCGCGGCGGAAACGCACTATCGAAACGGGAAACGAAGAGGCGTAGAATCGATCATGCACACATCCGGTGGTGGTCGAGCTGGTCGTGGTCGAGGCCGAGGTGGTGGGAGAGGAAGAGGCGGAGGAAGAGGAAGAGGGAGACGATGATAGTGATACCGCTTGTAGCGGTGCTCAGATTGATTCTTTGTGCTCTGATATGCTGCCACGTGTGCACTTTAAAATTTCCATTTCCATCACGAACGCCTCACTTTTTATCCACCTCGTCGACAATGTCATCGTCCTGTTCTTCTTTATCGTTTAAACGTTCCTCGACGACGAATACTGCCGGGCTGATTTCTTCTTCTTCTTCTTCTTCTCGTAAAGCCGCTGCTGCTTCTGCTCGTACGAAAGAAAAGCGGGGAAACGAAGAGTTTTTCATTATCCATTCTCGCTTACAATACATGACCGCAGACGGCGGTCGGAGACAAAAGTTGGAGGAAGCTTTGAAGGAAGAGCTCCCATCCGCGCCGGGGTTGTCGAAGAACACGCAAATTGCGCTGACGAAAGAGTTGTTGAAAAACAGGTTCGGCCGGAGATGTCCGGAGTTATTGGCTGAAGAGTTCATCTACGACGCGTGTTACGAGAAGCCGAAAACCAAGGAGGAATATCTGAATTTTTTTGCAAATATGAATCTCCAAGGCGGGTTCCCGAATAGCGATTACGAGTTGTTGTACGACAGCATGAGAGTTGAATGGGACACAAAAGTGAGACAGCAGCAATATAAGGTGTGGTGCACGACACAATTTAAAGGAAAGCACACGGGAGATGGTTTGCGAATGGGGAAGCGGAAAATTCCCGCGACTGGTATCGAGGTGGAATCCGCGCCGGAGATTTGTAGTTTTACGTATAACGCAGAAGGATTGTGTACTAGAATTAGCGCGGGGTACATGGCGGATCACGCGATTGGGAACACGAAAGGAAGAGGTGGGTATCACGGCATTTTTAACGCGATTGGACACCCTTTGCCGGTGCCTCATTCTGTGCATAAGATGATCACGGACGCCTTTCCGCAGTTGTTGGGTTTCGAGAAGGAGGACATGCTTTGGGTCGTGAACTTGGCGTTGTTCGGGTTAGCGGCAAGCGGCGGGGATTTGCGGTCGTTGATTCCTTCGAAGAAAAATGGGGCGAAAATGAAGCCGGCGAGCGTGACGAGTTCGTTCGTGAGTACACAGTTTGCCAAGGGAGGAGAGAGACATTCGCTCGCGCCAAAGTAAAAAGAAAGAAAAATTTTTAAGAAATACCGGTACCAGTACAGTGTGTGTAAAACATATATTTATTTACAAATGTTCATCTAACATGCGAGGCAACAATCGTCGTGATCAAAATATCAATTACGCGTGCTGCGCTTTTGGTTTGAAGTTGTTCGCGACGCGCTTTGCTCGGTCTGCGACCGATAATCCCGCAGACGCGGCTTCAATCTCCAAGCGCGCTTTTTCAGTTGTCGATAAAGGTCTCTTCGACGTTTCGTCGTCGTCGTTAATTCGATGTTGATTTTGGCACTTTTGAAACGCGAAAAACTGCGCGCGGCTCTTCACAAGCGACACTTCTTTTTGCGTACATTTCTCTCGATCTTGAACGACAACTGCCTCCGACGCCGTCGGTTGTTTCTTGTTCTTATTCTCGACAGAGCTGAAGATGTCTTCTTTTTTGTGTTCAATTATGGGCACAGATTTCTTTCCTGACTTCACGAAACCTTTCCTCGCGGCTTCTTGTTCCAAAGCTGCAATTTTGGCCAGCAAATGCGCCTTCTCTTTCTCTTTTCGGCTCAACTTCTTTTCTCTTTTGTTTTTGGTCGGAACAACTTTGACGCCGTTTGCCGTCGACGGCTTCTTGACAGAGATTGATTCATTCTTCATTGGCGGCTTTTCGAGTTCACAATCTCTACCATTATCGAAGTCTACTCCTTCGTCTTCTTCACCCTTTTCGGGCGGGTGTTCCGTGGTAGTAGCGACGACAGGGACTCTTTGTTCTTGTTGCTGCTCCAGAACCGTGGGAGAGAAAACAGGGACCGCCGCCGCGGGCTGAGGCATGAACTTTTGAAACTCGTGCGTAACGGGAGCAAAAACAGCCGGATCAACTTTTGGCGAAACGATGGTTGGCCTTTGTTGTCGTTCGTGTTGTTGATCGGATTGTTGTTGTTGCAAAGGACCACCCTTGGCGAGCCATTTCAACGAATCCATGATGGCGCTGTTGTTATTATTTTTCGTTGCCGCCGACGCCATCATTTCAGGAGTAAGAGGTGCTGCAGAGGTAGAACTTGGAGGCATATTCAGACGCTGATGTTCGTAAGCCTTGCGATACGCCTCCAACACGGGATAGTTCGTCGCGTTCACCTCCAATCCGTACAAGCGCTCAAACTCTTCTCTCGTCGCTAAGTTGACGTTTCGCGTCGCGTATTGCGCGTTGTCGTAGTCTTTATGCGTCGGCAAGGTGGATACCAGCGCGACTTTCGCTAATCGTTCGGCTTCTTTTGCCATCATCACCGCCGTTCGCGCTTGTTCAGCGCGCATGACTGCCTCTTGCACTTTAGCGTTGGCTAACGCTGCTTCTTTGACTTTCAAAGCAGCTTTGGCCGCTTCCAAAGCCGCCTCCGCCGCCTTCGCCGCTTCCAGTTTCGCTCTCGTTTCCATTTTCGAGGCCGTTTGTCTCGCTTCGGCTTCTCTCGATAAGAGTTCAAAGCGGGCCTGCTCGACTTCCTCGTCCGTAAACGGTCGAGGACGCGGTTTGCCTTCGGATTTCCCGGGCCATCCGTCTCGCATCCATTTCGTTTTTTCTTTCTTCTCTTTTTTTATCGTTGTTTCCGTGTTATCGTCCCTTTCTTTTCGATATTCTTCGCCTGCCTTTAATGTCGATCTTCTCCTTCGCGACGACGACGACGACGACGACGACGACGACGACGACAGAACTTCACCTCCTTTCCTCTGTTTGTGCGTCACTTCGAGCGGTTTCGGAACTTTCGCGTACCCCCAAAAGTACTGCCACCAATTCTGCGGCTCGTACTCCACGCCTGGGTGTTCAATAGCTATTCCAAACTCATCGTATTCCGGTTTCGCGACTAACGCGTACCCCGGTGGCGGTTGAAGTTTCCCAGTCTTTTCGTTCACTTTCAATTCGACGACCATCTCCGGCGGCGGCGGCGGTTTTCTCTTCGTCCTCTCCGCCTCGTCCTCCGAAGAAGAAAAACACGCCGACGACGACTCCCCCGACCCGTACTCGCTCGACGTCGTCTTGCCTCCTTCACCATCCGAGATGCTATACTCGAACGGCCCGTCCTCTTCGCCTTCGCTGGTAATTCTGCACTGATAGGCCCCTACGTCCACGACTTCTCCCGCTCTCAACTTTCCTCCATCCTCTCTCGCTCGGCGTCGTTCCGCCAGTCTTTCGCTCATCTCCTCTCTCCACATCGTCCGTCCTTTCCCGTCCACCACGCACAACACGTTCTCTTCGTGTGCAGGTTGGACGACAAAACACGCGAATAACTGTCCTCTCCCGCCTAAATCGTCGAACCGTTCGCACGCTTTCGCGCGGTAAAAGATATCTTTTTGTCTTCTTTCCTCCCGCGTCGTCGTCGTCTGAATCGTCGTCGACGCAGACGGAGAAGAAGAACCAAAATCGCACCCTCTTCTCGCCGCGATGGCGATGTCACTTTCATCCGCCATCCTCGCGTCTTCTTTTGAAACGATACCGCCGCCGTTTTTGCTGCTGTTATTATTATTCTCGTTCTTCTTCGCGTCACTTTCACCACTCCCACTCCTTCGAAACGACAACGTTTCTTTCGCCTTTTCCCACCTCTGATTGGCCTCGTGGGCGAATTTCACTCTCTCGTAGTTCGTTCTCGCCGTTTCCAACATCCGCGCGTTTTTGTTGTTTAATAAGAAGAGACGACGACGAGAGCAGTGCACCGCGCGTTTGCCAGCTCAAACAACCAGAGAGAGAGAGAGAGAGAGACGACGGGCAAACGTGTTTAGAGCAGATAAAAAGTAGTGGCGTAAGTGCGAGTGCAATTTTCCCTTCTTTTTCGAAGGGTGTTGGGAATCCGTTTCGGAGCACCTTCGACTCCACTCACCCACACGCCTCTTCCATTTCGACGCAGAGGTTGATTCACCATTAAGAATTATATATGCGATTGAAACGCTTCAACCGAGAAGCATTTCTTCCTCCGTTTCCGAATACGCGTTGCAATCGCGGCACAGAAGAATTCTGTTCGTGTGACGTTTACCTTCTTCCCCGCTGCAATTACGCTCTTAGTATTTCTATGGGATAGAAGTGTATGTGTCTCTCTGCTTTTTTTCTTTAGGAGAGGAAGCGAGCGAAAAAGCGTACCACGGTCGTCCTTTTCCCTCTCGTTCGGTGGAGGGTTCTGCCCTCTGCCGCGCTGTAAAGAAGGCGAATTTTTGCCAGCGAGGATTTTGATATTTTCGAAAAATCTTTCAAATAACGAGAGGCTTTGACCGCAGAACTTTCTTTGGCGACTCTTCGTTCTGTTTCCTCAAAAATTTGCGCGTGCCGCATATATATATTTCCACGAAAACAGAGCATGGTGGACTTCGAAACGCGCGTTTTCGCGGGGACGCCGGTGACGTTCGCTAAAATACCGGGCGATCCCGCGAAGTTTGTCCCGTTGCAATATTCGCTGATGCCGTTTCCGGTGCGTCCTTTCGTTTTCTTTTTAATTAAAGTATATTCGCCGAAAATACCCTGTGATATTTGTCGAAACATCGGAACGAAAGACGGAGAACGTTCTGCGGTCAAAGGCGAGAGCGCGACTCGTTTTTGCTCGATCTCTCGGTGGAATCGAACGTCAAAGTGTTTTTCTCGTTTGAATGTGTGCTTTTACTGACAGTTTCTCTCGTATTCTCCTGTTCTTTCACAGATATCTCGCAATTTGTTCGCGCGAGTTTCCTCTTTGAGCACCAACGACATTTCGAGGGAAGTTAACGAACCGGCGGAAGAAAATGAGATTTCCAATCATCATCATCTTCACGGAGTGGATGCGTTTCAGAGGCTTCCGAACGTGCACTTGACTCGACCTCGCGCGCAATACGGGATTAAAAACGGATTCGTTCCAGATTTGGCCGGGATGCCTTCGACCGCGGCGCAGGCGGGGATGATGATGATGATGATGCCACCACCACCACCGCTGAATTTGAAACAGGAAGCAGAGGACGAGAAAGGGCAAAACTCAGAAAGGAGTGGTTTTGACTCGTTTCAAGAAGAGCCTTGCGAAGACCGAGAAGACATGGAACAGTCGAAACGAACAAATAACGACAACAATAACAGCAACAACGCAAAGAAAAGAAGTCGACCGGCGGTGGGAGAAAACATAAAACGACCGGAAACGCCGTTCATGAACTCGCCTTCCGCGGCTGCGGACGTGCTCATGTCCTTATGCGGCGACGGCGACGGAGGAGGCTTATTTGCCGCTCCCGCCGCAAACTTCAAACCGGTAAACGCGAACGCCACCAGCCGACAACAAAAAAGCCGACGAAATTCAAACGCGGAGACGACGTGTACCGGGCAAATTTTCCCGCTGAATTTGAAGTGTCCGAGAAGAAAACGAACGAGTTTGTGTAAGAACATGCGAAGGTCCTCGTCTGGATCGTCGCTGGAAGATATCGGGGGGGAGAGTGGGGCGGTTGTGCTGCACGGCATCTCGACGACAGCGACGACGACGGGTAACAATGGGGAGAATACCGCGCCGAGCACTAATACTGCGACGATTCCACGCGTAAACAATAATAAAGCCACAACGGAAGAACAACAAAACCAGAGAAAACATCAACGCAATAGCAGCGGTATTACGAACGGCAAAAACAAACGTCAAAAGGTACACAGACCGTGGTCTTTGGTGGAAGTCAAAGCTTTAGTCGCCGGAGTCAAACGGTGCGGTCGAGGCCAGTGGGCGGATATTAAATCCTTGTCTGACGAAAAAATTTCGGGCGCTTTGCTCCAACGCTCTGCGGTGGACTTGAAGGATAAGTGGCGCAACGTCATGCGAACGGCTTTATCGCCTGTGTTGTATAAAAAACGCGAGGCGACGGAGATTCCAGAGAACATGCTCGAGGATATTCGTTCGCTCGCGACGGCAAAGGAAAAAGAAACGCTGGCGACCAACAATGCCATGGAAGCGAAACTGACGAACACTACGCACACCGCGGCAATTACGTCACCCTCGACGAGTGGCGATGGCAACGATAGCAACTCCAACGAAGACGGCGAAGACGATGCGTTCGTCACCGATAATAACGCCGAGTCGTCTCAACAAAAGAATACGGCACTCGTTGAACGTAACACCGTTACTGTCTCAAAATCGGATGTTAAACAACAACAACACGCTCCGTACGTCCAGGGACAACGTCGATCGAAACATCACTCCCCGTGGACCTTGGAAGAATCGCAAGCGTTAGTTGACGGCGTGCGCACGTGCGGCGGATGCCGTTGGACGGCAATAAAAAAGCGCGACGAAGCCGATGCCATCGAGAAGAAGACGTTGAAGAAACTCGGTCGCCGAACAGCTATGGATCTGAAAGATAAATGGCGCAACTTGTTGCAGTTGGCAAACCTTCCAACGCAAAGTCGACGGAAGCGAGAGACGCCGATGAGTTTGCTTGCTGACGTTTTGGAGTTGGAAAAGAAATTCGGAGATACAAGACGAAGAGGACGACGAACTGTCGCGACAAACAATAATACCAAGAAGTCGTCGTCGCAAGAACAATCCGTGGCAACTATTGTACCAACAAATTAATTATTTAAACGCCGAAAAACGGAAGGAAATACTTTGTAATATTATCTATTCTTTCATGTATAATCACACTGATATTAGAATAGGAGCGTTGCCGCGGATATCCGACATTCTATACGTACTACATAACTTTCACCCGCCCACTTTTCGCTAACTTTGCTATGAACGACGCTTCGCCTTTCATCGAATGCACCGTACCTTTCTTCTTCACTTTTTCCCAATAGTGGCCTAAATTTCCACCCATGAAATCGTATCCAGTGATCGTAACCGTCGCTTTCGGGTACTTTTCTAAACAATACACGATGGCTAAAATCCCCGAGGACGGCCAATGCGCGGTGTATCCGTATTTTGTGGATAATTTATGTTGTACTTCAATAGGCATGATTTCCAGCATCTTGCGAATGCCGTACTTGGCGTACGCCTTCTTGACCGTCCTAATCGTTTGTAACCGTTGTTTCAATTTCGCGTTACTCGGCTTACAACTTTCTTTCGAGCACTTTCCCGGCGTCTCATACACGACCGGTACGATGTATCTCAACGTCGGCTTCACTTTCATATCCATCCTCCCGGTGCTCAATCTCGACCCTCGCGAACCTTGCGGTCCGGGTTGTCTCAACTCGCCTAAAAACCACAAATCCAATCTTGTCCCAACTTTCTTCTCAAACCCTTTCGTTTCGAAGTAATTGAATCTACCAACCACATCTGCGCTATCGATGCTCTTCCCGTTACTTTTCTTCAACACAGACTTCCCGTTCCCGACTAAAACGACGTTTAAGACGTCGCTGCTACTTTTCAAAGACTTCTCCTTCCTCGTCTTTTTCGATTTACTATTCTTCTTCCCGCTCGTCGCGCTCTTCGCCATTAACTCCCCGAACGTTAACTCTCCTCCGCTTTTTTCCATCTCTTCTTCGATTTCCAACACTTCCTCTTTCTTCTCGTCGACGATTCCCGCGGAATACTTCTCCTCGTACGCGTCGTGCCATTTCGGCGAAATATCCTCCTCCGGATTATCCACCCACTTCGTTTCTAAACTCTCTTCGAGTTGTCTATCTTCGTCCGTCCATCCCGGGTCGTTCCCGCCGTTTTGTTCCAGTTTTTCTCGGAACGATTCGCTGTCCAAAATGGCGTTTTCAATCTCGTTCGAGCTGATTTTCTGAGCGTTGCCATTCGCGACGAACGCTTCTGCGGCGTTTTGCAACGTTCCGTCCACCACGGTATCCAATTCCTTCACGAGTTGGTCCGCGATGGAGGAGGACTTTCCTGAAGATGAAGATGAAGAAGACGCGCTCGAACCGTCGTCGAGTAAATTCAAATTCGGCGCTTTGTGCGACCAGAGCACCGACCTTCTTTGCTCGCGCTCGTATCGCTGCGGCTGCTTTTCGTCGTGTACGTCGTCGTTTATCTTCTTCTTCGACGACCACGACGGGAAAAAAAGACGATCTTCTCCTTCTTCGACAAAGGCGGCTCCCGTCGTCGTCGCTGTTGTTCTTGCGCCTCGCGGGATGGTGCCAATAACACCTTCACCGATGCTGCTTAAAAGCAAAGAGAGAAGGAGCAACGCGCACATCCACGACAGAGAACGCATCATCCTCTCGCTCTTCGGGCTCCTTCTTTTTATGGCGAAGTTGGGCGGAGAAAAAATAACAAAAAAGGGTGCGAGAGGCTTTGTCTGCTCTTCGTCGTCGCGATAATACATAAATAGAAATATGAAAACGCTAAACCCTTCTACTCGCGCGAATAACTCTGAGATCACGGCTGCTTCCTTCTCTTAGCTCTGACGGGCAAACCTTTCTTGGTGTGAATGGTCGCGCCGGTGATCATCTGCACGTCTTTCTCGTCGCACGCGAGCTCGAAGGAAAATTTCTTCAGCAAGACGCTCAACGCGACCGTCGCTTCCATCATGGCGAAGACGTCGCCGGCGCACCGGCGCTGCCCGCCACCGAATGGGACGTACGCGTAGTCCGTGGCGACTTCGTTCGGGTATAACCCGGTGACTAATTCGGGGTCGTAGCCGTTCCAGCCTTCGATTTTTGGGTTGGTGAATTTGCGGTCCCATCGCGAAGGGTCGAAAAGGTCTGGATTTTCCCAGTGGTCAGGAGAGCGGTGAAGATTCCAGACCGCGATGAAACAATCCGTGCCTTTCTTCAGTTGGATGGATTTCCCCATGCCGCCTTTGGGTAAGTCGACGGTTTCGATCGCACGGCGGATGAGGATGGGAGGCGCCGGATAGAGGCGCATGCCTTCCACGAGACACATGCGGACGTCGCGAAGTTTTCGTATTTCTTCCACCGTGGGGATACCGTTTGGATCTTGCACAATCTCATCGATCGATTGTGCTGCTTTTTTCATCACGTCTGGGTGTTTGCAAAGGCAAAAGATGGTCCACGTGAGCACCGCGGCGGTCGTTTCGTGTCCGGCGATGAGCATGGTCATCAAATCGTCGCGTAATTGCCTATCCGAAGCCTCGTCCCCGCGAATATCCACTAAAAATCGTAACAAAGACGCATCCGACACGTTCTTATAATCTCTCGATTCAAATTCGCTCAAATCCACGTCTTGTTTATTCTCCAACGCCTCTCGAATCAGTTTCGTCAACTCCGCGTTGATCATCTCGATATCTTCGCTAAATTGTTTCTGTCTCGGCACCGCCTCCATTGCCCCGGGAATTTGCCAATACGGTAACGGAAACGTGCTCCTATGTTCGCTTTCTCTTAAAACTCTATACACGGCTTTAATAATCGGCGTCTCTTCGTTCAACGCGCCAAACTCGTAATTAAACACCGCCTCGCCGATGACGTCCAACGCCATCGCGTACAACTCGCTCTCAATCTCAATCTGTTCCGTCTCCCCGTGTTTTTCCAACTTATCGCTCAAATTCATCGCACTCCTCCCGAACAAGTCCGTCATGTGTTTTAACCACGTCCCGTGAAAGGCGCTTCCAACCACCGGCCTTCTCTTCGCCCACAACTCTTTATTCGCCGGGATCAAACCGTCGCCCATAATCGGTTGCATGATGTCCGTCAAAATGCCTTTAGAGAACGCATCCGCGTTGTCTTTGAACATGTATTTCACCACGGTTGGGTCGGACACCACCACGAACCATTTCGGTCCGGCGCCGAGATTATACACCCCGCCGTAGTCTCGATAGTACTGGTACAAAGGCACAAACAAAGGCGCGCTCCGCACTTCCTCCTTTAACAAATCAAACAAAACTTTCTCCGTTATCGGCGCGCCGTTCCCCCACGGGAAAATCCGCGAGAACTTCTTCAACGCGGCCTCGGTGTTATCCCTCGGGATTTCCACGCCCGGGAATAACGCGCCGTTGTACGTTTTTTCCTCCTCCGTTTCCGGTGGTTCAGATATCGCATTTTGGACCACAACGACGATGGCTTTTCTTCTTCTTTGTCCGTGATTGGTTTTCTTCTTCTTCTTCTTCTCCCGCGTACTCGCCGTCGTAAACGCGGAAGATCTGGACGACGTCGAACAACACCCGGAGAGGAACGAACAACGTTGCGTCGTCGTCGTCGACATTTCGAGAGGAAATGGGAATAAAGCGCTCTCAAGAATGCGCTACCTTAAAGGCGTTTTATGTGGATAAAGGACGGAGAAAAATCTTTTCACACATGTGAGTTTTAGATATTATGGATTTAAAATATTGGTACACAACAGTCTCTCTCTCTCTCTCTCTCTTTCTGTTTATATAATAAGTTTATAATTGGTTTGGTTTCTTTTCTTTGTCCTTCCTCCTTCACCTCGCTTTTACGGCGCGCGTGATGCGTATCCTCGGCGGCGGGCGGCTCTTTCGAGCAGCGCTGTATTCGCATCCCACGTCCGAGCGAGGCGAAGAAGAGCGCTTCCTTTCCTTCTCTCTTTCTTTCCGTTTATATATATATAATGTAAAGCAACACGTCTCTCTCTCTCTCTCTCTCTCTCTCTCTCTCTTTCTCTCTTCTTCCTCCTTCTCTTTCTCTACTATGGTATTATTACTGCGCGTTCACGCTCACTCGGTTCTCCTTCTCAAACTGCTCCTCGATTTTTGCAAACTGCGTCTTTTCCAAATCCGCAAAGTACGGATGTTCCAACGCTTCCGTCGCGTGAATTCTCTTCGCCGGATCAAACTCCAACATCTGTTGCAACAAATCGATCCCGTTTTTATCCAGCTGCGGGACAATTTTTGCCAAATCTTGCGCTTTCCATTGCGGAAACTCGTGCCAATCTCTCAATTTGGTCACCCCCGGCCACACCGTTTCGTTCGGCGTTCCCAACAACTTAAAAATGTGCAACAACTGTTGCAACTCGGAATCACCCGGAAACAACGGTTGCTTCCTGGCCATTTCCGCGAAAATGCACCCGACGGACCAAATATCTACGGGAGTAGAATAGTGCGACCCCCCCAACAAAACTTCCGGCGCGCGATACCACAACGTCACAATCTCGTGCGTGTAACTCTTCACCGGAACCGAAAACGCTCTCCCTAAACCGAGATCCGCAATCTTCAACACGTTCTGCGCTTTATCCACCAACAAGTTCTGCGGTTTCAAATCTCTGTGCATCACCCCGTGCTTGTGTAAATGCGCGGTGCCTAACAAGAGTTGGTACATGAAGTTTTGCACCGTCGATTTCGGAAGCGGGTTCGCCGGTCCTCGTCCGGTTTCATCCATGAAGTGCTTCAAATCTTGGTTCAAATATTCAAAGACTAAATACAGCATCGCTTTGCCGTCTTCTTCCACGTGTTCGACTTTTAAAAGGCGAACGATGAACGCGGATTCGGAGAGCATTTGGAGTAAAGATACTTCTCTCAACGCCGTGGATGGTACGCCTTCTTCTTCCATCTGTTGATTTAGTAGAGAAAGTATACGCGTGAGTGTGACGTACTAAAAACAGAAGTATGAAAAGAACGCGCGAAGATTTTCAAAAATTGGAGACGCCGTTCCCCTCTCATCGTGATGAAAGATTCTGATTCCGTTTCAAAAACAGAAGCGCGAGAGCGCGAGAGAACGACGAGAAGAGAGAAAGGAAACCTAATCGTCTCTTTCTTTTCTCGAACGAGACAACCGGGAGACCCTTTGCTTTCGCTTTCGCGCGGCAACCTCTCTCTCTGATCAAAACAAAGAGATCATCCACCTCTCCGCTCGCATCAAAATCTCCCAAACACCAAAAGGGGAAGAGGGAAACCACCCGTACAAAAAAAACGTACCTCCAATCGTGTCTTCTTCAGCGCGACCAATCTCCCAGTCGCGCGTTCGCGGGCTTTGTACACCTTCCCGTACGTCCCTTGCCCGATCTTTTCGAGCTTTTCGTAGCACTCGTTGATCGTGGACGCGTAACCCATGGTCTTCTTAACTTCTTCTTTTTCCGAGAATATAAAAGATTTTTGTGATTTTTATGAAGAG
>Ga0255763_1002911_pt1 | contig 15795 bp, 21 predicted proteins | sample 041ome_2_FD_179963 | JGI IMG/M metagenome (GOLD analysis project Ga0255763, IMG submission 179963) | Coastal salt marsh microbial communities from the Groves Creek Marsh, Skidaway Island, Georgia - 041406US metaG (version 2) | ecosystem: Environmental > Aquatic > Marine > Intertidal zone > Salt...
TGGTGTGTGGCCATGTTTCGATATGTCCAAAGGACAGAGAAAGCTCGAAAGCTCCTCCGTAAAAACTAGAACTCCTGAGCAGATTGAACGGTACATCGATCTCGAAACGTATGACATGAATACAATTGATCGGATCGCGAGACGAACGAATGTGTCGTTCTACTGTATATTACACTTTGAAACTGAGGACCTAGGAAATATCGAATCTATCTCGATGTCTGGACAGGAGATGGATGCCATTGTGGATGAACATGCGTACAGGGACCTACTTGAATATAACTTAAAAATAAATTAACCTGTACCAATAATGTGTGGCATCTTTGCCCTCTTCGGTGAAGAAGTAGAAGTTTCTTCATACCTTCTTTCTCACCGAGGACCTGATGATTATAGAAGTAAGATACTTGGTAAATGTCGCATGGATTTTTACCGACTTGCGATCAACGATTTAACGGACGCGGGTATGCAGCCATTTCGAAAGGAAAATGAGATGCTCATCTGTAACGGAGAGATTTACAATCATCGCGAATTTCGTCAGGGTAATGAGGTGAGTTCAAGCGATTGTGAAGTACTTCTCCCTATGATCAAAGACTATGGTATCACAAAGACACTTGATCTCATAAATGGTGACTTTGCGTTCGTGTGGACGAATGGTGGGCGCATCATGGCTGCCCGTGACCCCGTCGGTGTTCGCCCCCTCTTCTATACGAGGTATGCCGAGGGTTCCATCGCATTCGCGAGTGAAGCCAAGGCTCTGCTATTCCTAAACTCAGAAATCTGTATCTTTCCCCCGGGTCATTTTTACGATTCGTATATAGATGACTTCGCATGTTATCACAACGGGTACTGGCACGTGAATAAGTACATCAAAACGCGATATCATAAGAAGATCCGAGACACTCTTGAATCGGCGATACATGAACGCATCGAGAACACCGAGCGAGACACAGGGTTTCTCTTGTCGGGGGGGCTTGATAGTAGTTTGATCGCCTCAATCGCATCTCGTAAACTTGGGAGGATTAAGACATTCTCAGTCGGTCTCGATGGAAGTCCGGATCTCGGGGCGGCTCGCAAGGTGGCGGAATACATTGGTAGTGAGCACACAGAAGTGAAGTTCACGGTACAGGAAGGTATCGCGCATATCAATGATGTGATTCACTCCCTCGAATCATATGACACGACAACGGTGAGGGCAAGTACACCGATGTGGCTTCTCTGCAAGTACATCAAGCAGCACACACCGTGTCGGTACATCTTTTCGGGTGAAGGTGCAGACGAGATTTTGGGTGGGTACCTCTATTTCCATAACGCACCGAGTGTAGATGAATTTGCATGTGAAAACATGCGACGTCTTCGTTTGATTCATCAGTTCGATGGGTTGAGGGCGGATAGGTGTGCGGGTGCGCATGGTCTCGATTTGATCGTACCATTTCTGGATAAAAACTTTATCGATTTGTGTATGTCGGTCAATCAGACTCACAAGGTTGACAAAGTTGAGAAACGCATGCTTCGTGAAGCGTTCGAGGGTTACCTCCCCAAAGAAATTTTATGGAGGCAGAAGGATGGGATGAGTGACGCGGTAGGAACGAATTGGGTCGATGAGATTAAAAAGTATGCCGAAGATGAAGTGGATGACACACTCTTTAGAGAAACGCGGGCAAAATCGCGTGGCCACAATACCCCTTTGACGAAGGAGGAAGCTTTGTACAGAAACATCTTCTGGAAGATGTACGGGAAAGATAATGATCATCTCATATCTGAAATCTGGAGACCTAAATGGACGAATGTCACAGATCCAAGTGCGCGTCTACTTATAGAAAAGAATCCTAGGTAATGTAAATGGCGCACTTTGTCAGAAGTTTCGATTGTAAAAATGAGGATCATGCTATGTGGCTAAAAAAGATTGGGGGTGTCATGGCCAAGTCGATGGGTGGTGACCGCATCGATGTACTCGGAGCCATAAACGACAACCCCCTTCCCGGGAAACCTACGATCGAAAACCCGATCGATTTCGCATATGTACATTTTCAGCTCTGCATGAAGTACGCTAATGCGGTACTAAGCGGTGACGCCTTTGTACCGAAGGTACTCACTTAATGTAAAGTCTTGAGGTTCAGACTGTTCATCCATTCGCACAAGTAAAATTTTACCATACACTTCTTCTACATCAAATGGATGTGGTAAAACGTTTTCGTTTTTCGTTTTACCATCTTCAGGTTTCATTATGACAACGTCTATGTCAGGCCATTGCCCAATGAATGTTTGTCGCCCCTCGAGTATCTTGAAGATTTCATTCTTGTGGGGACTTATATCCAGTTCTATCTCTACAACATCCCCCCGTTTCTCACGAATGAGAATTGCCTTGTTCATCTTATCGTCTATTCATAAAAAAATATCCACGAAATATAAATGAATAACAGATATCTCTTAGCCCTGGCTATATTGATCGTGTCTATCTGGATGGTACAGAAATCCAGGGAAAAGTACATGGCTGGGCGCAATGCGTATCGATATGGTTTCGTAGACACGAACCCAACTCGCCGTGTATCCAACGCGTTCGATAGCCCAAACATTAGCAATCCTTATGAAGGACTTCCCCTGCCCTAAGTGACTTATAAAAATAAGAAGTGGTAAGTATAATGGAAAACAAAACTCGACAATTTGTTATCGAGCGGTTGGCTACACTTCTCGAGATTCCAGAAGATAGTACTACGTGTATCAATCTCGAGAAATGTATACTGAATCACGCCACGGACAGGGCGAGAGAGATGGGGGAAGAGGCTGCGTGGGACAATCACAAGTATAGTAACATCTACAAGCACAAGTTTTTATCTCTTCAGAAAGGTTTGAAAGATAATCCAACATTGAAAGATAAAATCACTCAGAAAATACTGAAATCGAAAGAGGTCATCGATATGCGACCTGAACAATTATGTCCTGATGGTCTGTGTGCAAAACAAATCGAAGTCAAAATTCACAAGGATATGAGAAAGGAGTATCTGAAACGTGAGATACAACAACAAGATGGGTTCTTCAAGTGTGGTCGATGTAAATCCATGAAGACGACGTACTACGAAATGCAAACAAGATCTGCTGATGAACCGATGACTGTATTTGTGAGCTGTCTCAATTGTGGTCGAAATTGGAAATGTTGAGATAGTGAGGGGATCCTGTGAGATCGGTGGGCATGTCACCGATAGATAGTATGAAATTGTAAGGAAGTTTTTGTTTCATTAAGTGTTTTGTTTCCGCACTCGTAAATCCCAAATAGTCATACCCGATACCATACTCTTTTAATTGTTCAATTGTCCATCGAATGACGTGTCCTATCCCGGGTCTCGCTGTGATGATTACAATTTTGTACCCCATTTGTCCAGCCCTACGTAACAAATGTATGATGGGAACATTTGGACGACCACTCGTAAAAATAAGTGTATCATCTATATCAAACATAACAGCATCCATGGGCCTTACCTTTCTGTTTGATATATAGTGAACACCCCAGTTTTTTAGGTTATCCATTATTAGTATTAAAGATTTAAATTTAAATTCAAGCAGCCATGATCATCGATGTCCGATGTGACGACGGCACTACACAGATTGCCCAAACTATTTTAGAAAATGAAGATTCATACAGAGTACAATTTCTCGAACGAAACAGACATAACTTTTATGAGTTTGTCGATGAATGTGAAGAAGTTCCAAAGGAATCCGTGTCCGGATTTTACGATGTCGATACTCTAGAAGAAACGGATCTTTTCGCGAAATTCCCACAGGGGTATGTTCTTCTCGATGACAGTGAAGATGAAGATTTTGAATGTAGTGATGAAGAATCTTCTGAGAGTGACGATGTGTCACTTGTCGATGAAGACGAAACCTAAGTGTTTTGAAATTGACGGATATAGCACATGGAGTATAAAGAACCAAAAAAACGTGTGACTAAAAACGATAAGAAAAACAAGAAACAAGTGTATTCACAAAAGCACATCAGAAACATACTTAAACAACAAGAGGTATATTCGAACAGGAATAAGAATGGCTCCGTACACCCCTCCAGTGACACACTACTCCCAAATGGACGTATCGATGTACCACGAAGATGACGTGTTTGCCTTCATCGGTAGAACTGGGAAGCGGTTCTATTGGCTTACCCAAAAGCTGGGTCTGGAATACTTGTGGTATGACAATGAGCGTAAGGTTATCGAGATTTGGGGTCCGTTCTACACACATCAGAATCAACAATCCGCACATCTGATCCGGGCCGAGCTCGATTTTTTTACACAACCTAAGTTAGAGAGAATTTTCGTAGAAAACCAAGATGAGCATGTTCAGACCCCCGTCGAAGCGTGTTAGATGCCCCCCTCCTGTTAGAGGGGACAGGCCTAAAGAGGGTACATTTTTATATGACATAATTACACAAAAACCAATCACACAGTTTGTGTTTCATAAACGCCCCGTGTATCAACAAGATATATACCTAAAGGCACTCAAAGAAAATAACAAACGCTTGGGGATCCCATATGTTGAGCCTCAAATACCACAGTCTACCCCATACAAAGAACCAACACGATCGAATGAACCTGAACTCATGTATGGTGATCGAGTTGGGGTAACCTTGCGCATTCTAAAGAATGGAATTGTTCGGGTCAAGGTAAGTGGGGCAATCGCGACAATGTATGAAAAGTACTATCGCCGCGGGGTTCAGGCACCTTTTAAGACTGTCTTACAGGCGTATAAGTCCCATGGTTTCAGTCCGGGATTCCTGGAAAAAATCAAAAAAAGTAATGAAAAGAAGCAGGTGTTTGCAAAGAAGGTTCCTGGAATTCTCGCGAAGATTTTTGAAAAGGAACCCGTGAAAAAAATTAAAAAGAAGAAGGTGGAAGAGACGAAGGGTGAAGAAATTGACGATGAACCAGAAGCAGAAGTGGAGGAAGATGATATTCCGGCCGAGGAGGGTGAGTTGGATGTTGAACCAGAGGAAGAAGAAGTTGTGGAGGAGGAGGAATATGTCTCAGATGGAGACGAATAACACCTAAGTAGAATCTAAAGTTTTAATTAAACATCTTATTATGTTTGTTACCAACGTTGTCCTTGCCAATCACATCCTCGACCGTGGCTTCTTTCACACCCTGAAGGAAGCGACGTATCACGCCAACCAACAAACAAAAGAGAAAATCTGGAAGCTCCCTAACGGGTCTGTCTTTTTCGGAGACGTCGAAGTTCGTGTCTACAACACTGACGACTACAAGAATGAACATTTTCTTTCTTTCTTTGATTCCTGTTGAAATTGCCCACATGTCATGCGACCAACATGTCGTCAAGATTCAATTGGAGATTTGTCAGATGTTGTACACTGCGTGGTTCTTTTCGAACCAACAAGAGTACATCGAAGAAAACGCTCCGTTCACCAAGGATGGAAAGCGGAGAGGGTATCGCCCCGCACACTCGAAACATCCCATGACGATGTGGGTGGGTTCGAGTCTCAAAAACTATATCTACGCGTGTGAGATTGGGATCGCTTTGACCCTCGAGTACACTCGTAGATATGGTAAGGTACACACTTGTGCGGAACATTTGATGTGGCTGAGAAATCACCACCCTTCTCACTTCGAAGAACGCAGGAGTGAGACGGCATATTACTCTGTGGAGGGTATTCCCGAATGTATGCCTGAGCAGTACAGATGTCCGAGTGTAGTGGATGCGTACCAAATGTATTATATGATGGAAAAGATGGGGTTTGCTAGATATAAAGATAAATAGCTTCTGGTTTTTTAATTGGATCATCGTAGCCCAAAGATTTTAAAAACACATGCACTTCGTTATCATCCGTAAAATCATGAATCTCAATTAAAATTGCTGGTTTGTGTTTTTTAATTGTCTTTTCCGCACCTTTTAGAACGCTGAGTTCATGTCCCTCTACGTCAATCTTCATGAGTGACGGAACTCCATTATAAATATCATCTAGAAGTTCACAGTTGACTGTAACCGGTGTGGTTTTCAAGGTTTCACTCGTATATAAACTCGTGCCACCGTAATTTATGTGTGTGTTGGACTGACATCCCTGGGCTGGAATATTCATCTCTCGCACTTCCTTGGTATCCGATAGAGCACACGCCGCAACCTGAACATCATGCCGCAAAACATTTCCTTCAATATTGAACTTTACGATTTGGTGAAATACTGGTTCGAATGCGATGACAGGTCCATAATCAGAAAACATAAGCGTATTGTATCCTATGTTGGCACCTATATCGAGAATATCCGTACCGGGTTTGTGATACATACGAGCTTCTCGACGCATCCATCGATCCCATTCGTGTCCTTGAATGATCGATCGACCAATGTACTCATCGTCCGCGATGACACTCACATCATATATCCCGTTATTAACTTTCAAGAGTTTGAGATCCATATACTTAAAGTTTGATCCTACCTTTAACCACTTAAAAGAGTGACGTCACACTAATAAAACGATGTTCAGCATCGCAAATAATTTTACGGCTCCCCCTGTCAAAATCGCATCTGAGCGTAAGCCCGAGTATCATCCAAGGACTTACAGTCAGTTTGTCAAGGGTCTCAAAAATAAGGAGCTCCCCGCCGTTATCGTCAAGCCAAGTGAAAATGTCGCACAGTTTCAAGAGGAGAATGGTGACTATGGTGATGTTCGTATCGTTCAAACGGAGCAGCTCTGGCAGACCCTGATGGAGAGTGATGCTGAGGTTCTCGTGGATACGTCGGGACCCCCAATGTCTTTCGCTGAAACTGGAATCATGGTCATTCTCGGTATCTACCTTTTCTCTGTCCTTCGGGCGATTTTCGGTTCCCGTAGCTCAGGTGGGATGGGAATGCCCAACCCCTTCGGAAAGTCCACTGAGTTTACGATGGACCAGGAGGTTGAGACACGTTTCACTGATGTTGAGGGTATCGACTCCGCCAAGGAGGAACTTGAGGAGATTGTGGACTTTCTCAAGAAACCTGAACGCTACTATGGAAGTGGTGCCAAGATTCCTCGTGGTGCCCTCCTCGCCGGTGCCCCTGGTACGGGGAAGACTCTACTCGCTCGAGCCATCGCTGGTGAGTCCAACGTCCCCTTCATCCAATGTTCTGCCGCGAACTTCGTTGAGATGTTCGTAGGTGTTGGAGCCAAGCGCGTACGCGAACTTTTCCAACAGGCACGAGAGAATCAACCGTGTATCGTGTTCATCGATGAGATTGATGCTGTCGGAAAGAAGCGTGGTGGTGGAAACATGCCTTCCAATGACGAGCGTGAACAGACCATCAACCAGCTTCTGACCGAGATGGATGGCTTCGATAACGAGACTGGTATCGTGGTCATCGCTGCGACGAACCGCATCGATATCCTTGATGACGCCCTCCTCCGCCCGGGTCGTTTCGACCGTAAGATTCAAGTGTCTCTCCCGAGTGTTCAAGGACGCAAGAAGATCCTCGGTGTCCACTCGAGGGACAAGAACCTCGCGGAGGATGTTGACCTTGGGAACATCGCGAAGCAGACGACGGGATTTTCAGGTGCTGACCTCGCGAACCTCATGAACGAGTGTGCCATCCGTGCTGTCCGTGATGGTGAGGGTATCATCACGAATGATATCGTGGAGAATGTTTACCAACGTGTCGTCGTGGGTGCTAAGGGTGATGTGAAGTTCTCCCTCCGCAAGAAGGAACTCGTGGCGTACCATGAGGCTGGACATGCCATCATGGGTGTCCTCGTCCCCGACTATGACACGGTGCGCAAAGTCTCCATCATTCCTCGGGGTGCTGCGGGTGGTATCACATTCTTCCAACCTAATGAGGAGAATGCTGACTCTGCGATGTACACGAAGGAGTACCTCCTCTCCCAAATCAAGGTGGCTCTCGGAGGTCGTGCTGCGGAAGAGATTATCTATGGGAAGGACAAGATCACCACGGGTGCCTCTTCCGACTATGCCCTCGTGTACCAGATTGCTCGTGAGATGGTGACCACCTATGGATTTGGTCAGAACTTTTTCGACTATCGCAATATGTCCGAGGAAGCTTCGGCTCTCGTGGATAATGAGATTGACCTCATCGTTGGGGACTGCTACGACGAGACTGTCGCTACACTGAAGAACAATATGCCCCAGTTGGAGCGACTCAAGGAAAAACTCATCGAGGAGGAAATCGTCGATGGGGAATGGGTCTATGAGTTGTTCGGGAGCTCAATTAGTTTCGATTAACATACGTTTTAAATTCCTCAAATAGATTACTTAAAACCCTGAAATTTTCGTTAGTACCACCTTTGTTTGGGTGAAGTTTAACGGATGCCTTTCTATAAATCGTAGTTCCCTTCTTTTTCTTATCATTTCTGCTCATGGTACTGGATAAGACGTTTATCCATTGTCTCTTTATATTCTGAATCAGAGCATTTGTTTGAGCCTTCTTGGCATTCGCCGCGGCTTTTTCGGCATTTGCTTGAGCCTTCTTGGCGTTCTCAGCAGCCTTCTTAGCAGCTTTGTTAGCGGCGTTGGTCTTGTTACGCCGAGCTGAAGTTTCACCCCTCGCCGCAACCCGTGCCGCCCTCGCCGCAGCAGCTTCAGCCGCCGACCTCTCAACAGCCGCCCGTCGAGCCGCGTTCATCTCCTTGTTAGCAGCTTCTTTCGCCTTCTTCGCTTTTGCTTTAGCCCTAGCTTCAGCAGCTTCAGCTCTTGAACGCCTCACAGCTTCATTCCGTGCCATCTGCTCAGCGTTTCTCGCGTTGTTTGCCAACCACGCATTGGTCATTTCCACGTTCGTGTTCGTCATTTCTATTATGACCTGATAAAAAAATGCCAGGTCATAGTAGATATGAGTACACCAAATCGACCACAGTGTACCGTTGATGGTCGTGACATGTATTACAAAATCAACGATATACGTAATGTTACAGAAAATAAGGTGGTAAAATCTGGTTTTGAAACTAAATTTTTAATTGATACAGTAAAAGCTATTCGGGGACAATGTTTTAACGTTCATCAGCAATGTAAGGGTTTGTACCCGATAGTGGACGGTCGAGAAGCCGGTAAAAAATGGCTCACATCTATCGATCAGGATAATGATATTTCTCTTCAACACACGTTAGATAAATCTGACATTCCCATATTATACAATACACCACGTTTTTGTGACCCCGGTATAACTAAATCTAAAAATTGGAGTCTTAAAAACTATATACAAACTCGGTTATTTATGTATAATAACTCACTGAAGAATGGTTCAAATAAATTTACAAATCTTAACAGAAACTCTCAAAGCTGTTATGACTCAGTAGTGTTTGATTTTCGACCTTTCACATTTTCTATGGAACTTCCAGGTGAATCGAACGCAATTACTCGCACGAACACACCTGCGAAGAAAATATACATCACACAATGGATGGAATTTAATCCTAAAAGTGAATATGGGTTTAGTCCGAACACCGTGATTTCTGATAAGCTTTACACTCCCCGCAATGTAAAATCCACACGTGATTTTTTCAAAGAACTTGTTAGGTATTATTCTCAAAGGGGGAAGTTCGGTAAAGAGTCAGTGTCAGAATTTAATAATTCTAAACCTGTACAAATTGGAAATACGAACAAGGATATAGAAGATTTCATCAGCTTCATCAAAAAATATGATGGTGTTGGCTTCGCGGGAGCTAACAATAATTCAAACGTTGTTTTACCAGTATCAAACGCTCGTAAAGGAAAATTAAATCTCAAGTTAGAAGATGACATTATCCGTATGTTTTTCTTTGATTTGATACATGATTTGGGAAAATCATCCTCCAAGTTTAAGGCTCTCACATACGGTCAATTCAAGCGACGTTTTGTTGCGGCTGTTGATGAATTAAAGGGTGAGCATTTGGTATCTGGGTTCAAAACGGGGGCTGGTACTGCTGCTAAGTCTTACGAACAATACGAGACCCTAGTACAAAAGAGAAATACTGGAAACGCGAATGAAGTTCCAGCGATATTTAAAACTCTCGGTGATCTTACTCAATACATATATGCAGCTAAGTATAACACGACAGTTGCGAGTGGTGATAGGATGGGTATAGCCGTTGGACTGTACGTGTCTGCAAAGATGGGATTTCCAGTTAAGACCATGATAGAAGATGGTATTACCGGTTTCGTGTTGTATACGGGTAGGAAACAGATCAAGTTTTCTAGGGGTTCCGTGTGCAGAAGAGGTGGGAATAACAGTGGTGTATGTATACGAAATGCAACAACTAACATATCCACCAACAACCTTCAAGTCCCTCCCGCAATCGCTCAACAGATGAACGCCATAGAAGCACGAAAACCCAAATTACCCCCGAATATGAAAAGTCTTATGTCATTGTGGACTAACTCTGCCAGTGTGATAAATGCGACAGGTGCCGAAAAAATCATCGATACCATAAAAGCGTTCGATGGTTATTGGAGTAAAGATGATTTGAAGAAATTTTTAAACATCGTACAAACCCTTCAAAATAGAAATAACATAAAACCAAACAGTGAATTAAGCCGTAAATTAAACGTGTTGAGGGGAGAATTCCGAGGACTTTTACCGAATAACGGTAGCCCTAGTCGCTCGGGTCATAAAAGAACTCGATCAAACGTTAATAATGGTGGTAACGCTGGAACAACTCCTTCAACTATGAATACAAAAAAAGTTAAAATAAACTCCAAAACAAACCTACGAAACTTTTTGAACAGCGGAAAGCTGAATCGTTTGACAAACAATAACAAAAATCAATTCGTGGCAATGTTGAACCAAACTGGGTCAAATCTCAAAAGCATAAAGAAACAAGCATACAACTTACATAGGAATCGTGTATTCAATGCAAGTGTTAATATCCGTGGTCTCAAACAAAATCAACTCGTTGCATTCAAGACTAGGTTAAAAAATGGCGAAAAACTGAAAAATATTATTACAGAAGCTCGGAACTCTGTGACTAGAAGTAGTTTTGGACGAGTCATACAACCTAAGTGAACCCCAAATAATACAAAAAATCAATAAATGAACTCACCTAAGGAGACTTTCAAAAACGCCACGGCCATCTTGAGTCTCGTTTGGAGTATCGGAAAAGTACAGGAGTGGGTAAAGTAAATGTTCGCCATGAGATGCCCCATCCCCTTCAGTTGCGCTCCCGTGCGCCGTAAGATTTCACGAACCATCCGTGGGTACTACTCCCTCGATAAGAGGAACAGTAAACCTCTCGATAAGGTTGAGAAGGAGGGTTTGTTCCACATCCTCGCCTTCATTCGAGATGGTGACACGGGTCTCTACTCCGTGACTGAACGGGATGAGGATGGTGTTCCCAGGAACAATATCGTGGCTTTCAGGAACTTTGAGGATGCGTTTCGTTTCAAGACCCTCCTCGAAGCTGATATGAAGATTACACCCTTTGTCCAATTTGCATCCAGGTTTGAACTTGAACATGCGTGCAATGTGGGTGGATACGAATGTATCGTCGTAGATGATGGCGCCCTCGTGACCCCACCTACGAAGACTGTGAAGATTACTGACTGGGAGCGTCGCTCTGCCCTCATGAGGGGTGAATGGTCAGTGAAGGAAAAAGATGAGAAGTAGCGCGAGACCGTTTAATAAGAATGACCCTTACCTCCCCATGAGATGTTTCGCTCGTACCACATCGCATTTTAGTTAGATTGGCTGTAAGTATCGTGAATTAAAACCGTCTCGAGACTATCGCAACTCCCAATCGGTGAAAGACCCTCAATCACAGGGACGCAAGGATGTTCCTCCATAGCTGCCACAGACATGAATGATTTGTAACATGTGACACATCGAGCTGTTCCACGACCATCCATGACGTTCCTGTTGATGTCTTCTATATCATGACGCCCTAGATGTTCAAGGAGTGATGCCCGACTAAAAAAGTTTTCGCCACATAGGTCACACGCACATGGAAATGGGGTGTCACGCTTCCATGACCAACGAAAGCACATACCTATTACCTAAGTGATATAAAGTTTTAAGTCGTTCTAAACGTATGACCTGTATGCAGTATATCGCATTCGACTTTGAGACCTCGGGTCTCCCCAAGGGTCGCAAACCTGTGACCCAAGAGACTCTTGGGCAGTATGATACGTGTCGGGCAGTCTCCCTCTCCGCGGCGCGCTTCTCATCGAAGGGTCGTCTCATCGACACCTTCGATGCCATGGTGTATCCCGAAGGTTTTGAGATTAGTCCTGGGTCTGTTGCCATCCACGGTATCACAGAGGATATGGCCAAGTCTAAGGGACGTCCATTCCTTCAGGTTTTCGCAGACTTTATGACTTTCATCGGACCTCGTACGAAGACCCTCGTTGCTCACAATGCGAAGTTTGACACGAGTGTTCTTCGGTCTGAGATGCTTCGTCATGACATTGATCTTTCTATCATAGAGGATCTCAACTTTCGTTGTACCCTTGAGTTGTATCGTGAGCGCTTTCTCAAGCCCATTCGCCTCGGTGTTCTTTACGAAGAGATCTTTGGTGAGCAATTTGAGAATGCGCACAATTCTCTAGCTGATTGTATCGCATGTGGTCGTGTGTACCCGTATGTCATCGGTCATGAGAGAACTCTGAAGCCTATTGGGGTCCCCAAGGTGATCATTGGTGCTTCATCTGTGGCGACTGCGATTGGTTGTGGGTTCAAGAAACAACCCGAACTCATCGAAGAACTTTGGAAGAAGTATAGTCCCGATACTTTTGAGGGAAAGACGAAGGAGGACAAGGCTCTCGAGATTTTGATGTGGAACACGTCGACCAAAAAGATTCTAGAGGATGCTGAGAACTTCAAGTCTGAGAACAGCGCTGAAGTTGCCCAGAAGACGAGAGCTGTGTACCACCAAATCGAACATTCGGGACTTTCAGCAGAGGATATGGTGATTGCTAAAGACCACCTCCGTAAGACCCTCTACACGAACCACGGGACTCGAAACGAGTACAAGACGGCTGATGCGGATAAGGCCAACTTGGTCGAAGATGACACGTTCTACACTCACGACATTTGCACGATTGAGGGGACTCTGTACCAGATTGTGGGGCGCATCGATAGACTTCAGATGAACGAGGATGGCTCTCGAACCCTCGTGGAAATCAAGAACAGGGCGAAGGGTCTCTTCAATCGTGTGAGGGACTATGAGGAGGTACAGTGTCAGACGTACCTCCAGATGCTGGGGGACATCAAGTATTGTCGTCTTGTAGAGCAATTCAACGATGAGAGGAGGGGGTACCTCATCGAGAAGAATGATGAGAAGTGGAAGGATGACATTGTCCCCAAACTTCAAAACTTTTGTGAACTTTTCCATAGCATGTTGAGTGAAGAGGTATAGAGTTTTGTAATGTATGTGTACCAATGCTGAACTATATCTGTGGGTCGACCATACATGAAATTATGGTGATGACCATGGTTAATTTCATGATTAGTATCGCGACTCTTGTCGTAGTAGCCCTAAAGAAACCTGTCGAAGTCGTCGATGAAAAAAACCTAAGTGACCTCAGATGATGATAAAATCAAACAGAAATGTTGGAATACCTCGCCCTCATCGCGGAGAACGAACTCCTCCGTATTGAGAACGAAAAGTACAAGAACCTCCGTTGCACCCACATCACCACCAAGGGAACTCAGTGTAAGAACAAGTTGACCCAGTGCCGTGTTCATGGAGTGTCCAGTCTGCTACGAAAGTGAAGCGAGGTGTCGTTTCACTTGTGGACATGGATTTTGTCAGGAATGTACAAAGTCATGGTACATGAAGGGCAAGTCTTCATGTCCGATGTGTAGGGCGTCTATGTGTTTCAGAGGAATTACAAAATTGAAGAAAGAGTGGTACCAGGAGAAGCGTGAGGAGACGTACGTGAACCTCGTCACACAGATGTTCGACGAGTTGATGGATGAGTATGACGACATCATTCTTCAATGTTTGGAGGTTGTTCAGAATCGATATGAATACACAATCACCAAGTACCCCAACATTTCGTGTGACATGCTCGATATAATCATGCGGGTAACATGGGTTGATATCGATTACTTGATGAATAACACTATCAAAGTCATATATGAACCCAAAACATACGAGAAATTTCTCATGGTAAGTAAGTACGAAAAAAAATCCCCGTACAGTATAAGACAGGATGGCTCGACGAGGTGGTTCCACGGGAATGATCTTGCTATTGATAGTGTGTTGTCTTTTTTCATCCATGGCCGGTGGTGTTGGATGGTTTCTCACGAACCTGAAAAAGGAGGGTGACCCCTGTGAGGGGTCAGATGAATACGCGGAATATGTAATCGACGCCGAGGGAAACTGTGTTCTTGATAAGTGTGTCGATGGATACAAAGAAACTGATGGTGTTTGTGTCCAGGAAAAGGTAGAACAGGTGGTTGTGGAGCCGGCTCCAATTTTTGAGTTGGAACCCCCTCCCGAAACGAGTCCCTCTGGGCGAGTGTACACGATACGCGAATATTCTACCAACCCAGACGAAGATGGGGGTGGAAGTGTTTTGTACTTGGATCGTCAGAATGTTGACTGTGAAGATGATGCACTAAATGGATTTCAACTCGAACGAAAGGCTGATGAAAGTGGAAACCTTGATCGTCTGAGCTATAACGTCTCCTGTTTAGATGGTGTGAACAGTGGCACGACTGATATGAAGGATACATCCGTTGGGATAGCTGATCGTAAGACATGGTTTTTAGATCGTCATGAAGTTGACTGTGAGCGCACACCAATTTCTAAATTTAAGTTAAATCGCCCGAGTCAGAGTCTGATGAACTATGAGTACAAGTGCTCTACATTGGAACATACAGGAGAATGTCGAAACCTTCAGACGGAATTTAGTAACGATGGTGGTGGAAGTGCACACAATCTGGATCGTCATGATCTCAAGTGTAACAAAGGTGAAGCTATGACTTCGTTTAAACTTATTCGCAACCCTTTGGAGAGACGTCACACAGAGGGTGACCGAGTCGCCTATAAATACACGTGCTGTAAGATGCCGTAAAATAAAAACATTTGTAATAAGTAAGTATGTCTTCGGGATCTGACATCATTGTGCTGATGCTCATATTTTCCATCATGTCGTCTATAAGTTCTGTTATAGCAGGTGCGGGATTATATCTCACGTATCCAGAGGAAGGTGCGGAATGTGAAGGCCCCGATGTAGACGGTCTTTATTTCATCCAAGATGGTAAATGTGAACTTGATTCGTGTGAACCGGGGTACTACAAACTCCGTGATAAATGTATGGTTGATGAAGGGCCACAGGAAAGTGTTGTTCTGAGTGAAGCTGATAATGTTGGGGAATTGATTACTGACACCTAAGTCCCGCTCCACTCCGCTCCACTCCACTCCACTTCACCGAGACTCCGCACCCCTTTTCAAGGCAAATGGACGAGATACTCGCTGAGCTGAAAGCCTTGCGGGCGGTCATCGCGGGCCTCCACCCGACCCCGGCCCCGGTCCAGAGCACGTGTAAGGGTGTCACCGGTAAGGGCACCCCCTGTCGCAACCGCGCGGCCGGTGACTCCGGGTACTGCCGCATGCACGGCGAGAGGCCTGAGCGCCCCCCGAAACCCGTGCGGGTCCGAGCGCCCCCGAAACCCAAGAAGGTCCAGCCCGAGCACACCCACGGCATAGGCGAGTCGGCCGAGGGGTGCAGGCTCTGTGCGACCCACGGGGATGTCTGGAACCCCACACTCCCCAACGATATTTTCTGTGAGCAGGTGGTATATGAAGATGGATGTGCGCCTTGAGGCGACTCTGCGTGCGTTCGCGTTGTTTCTGAGTGTCTATTTCACGTTGGAGTGGGGCGAGAAGTCCCC